>Ga0310811_10001636_pt1 | contig 27933 bp, 27 predicted proteins | sample YCmetagenome_FD_207642 | JGI IMG/M metagenome (GOLD analysis project Ga0310811, IMG submission 207642) | Soil microbial communities from experimental microcosm in Duke University, North Carolina, United States - YC | ecosystem: Engineered > Artificial ecosystem > Soil microcosm > Unclassified ... | reverse complement strand
GCTGCTCAAGGACCTGATGAAGGACAAGGAGATCGGCGCCCACTTCGTGCCGATCATCCCGGACGAGGCGCGCACCTTCGGCATGGACTCGCTGTTCCCGACGGCGAAGATCTACTCGCCGCACGGCCAGACCTACGAGGCCGTGGACCGCGAGCTGCTGCTGTCCTACAAGGAGTCCAAGCAGGGGCAGATCCTGCACGAGGGCATCAGCGAGGCGGGCGCCACGGCGTCGCTGGTCGCGGCGGGCACCTCGTACGCGACGCACGGTGTGCACTCGATCCCGATCTACATCTTCTACTCGATGTTCGGCTTCCAGCGCACCGGCGACCAGTTCTGGCAGTTCGCCGACCAGATGGGCCGCGGCTTCGTGCTCGGCGCCACGGCCGGGCGCACCACGCTGACCGGCGAGGGCCTGCAGCATGCGGACGGCCACTCGCACCTGATCGCCTCGACGAACCCGGCCGTGATCGCCTACGACCCGGCCTTCGCCTTCGAGATCAGCCACATCGTGCAGGACGGTCTGCGCCGGATGTACGGCTCGAGCGAGGAGCACCCGCACGGCGAGGACGTGTTCTACTACGTCACGCTGTACAACGAGCCCGGCCAGCAGCCCGCCGAGCCCGCGGGCATCGACGTGGACGGCCTGCTCAAGGGCCTGTACAAGTACCAGGACGCCCCGGAGGGCCCGGCAGACCGGCCGCGCGCGCAGCTGCTCGCCTCGGGCGTCGGCCTGCCGTGGATCCTCAAGGCGCAGAAGCTGCTGGCCGAGGAGTGGGGCGTGGCCGCGGACGTGTGGTCGGCGACCTCCTGGACCCAGCTGCGCCGCGACGCCCTCGAGGTGGACGAGCACAACTTCCTGCACCCGGAGGAGCCCGTCCGGGTTCCGTTCGTGACCCAGACGCTGGCCGGCACGCAGGGCCCGGTCGTCGCGGTCTCCGACTGGATGCGCGCGGTGCCTGACCAGATCTCGCAGTGGGTGCCGAACGACTACACCTCGCTCGGCGCGGACGGCTTCGGCTTCGCGGACACCCGCGGCGCGGCCCGGCGCTTCTTCCACATCGACGCCGAGTCGGTGGTCGTCGCGACGCTCGCCCAGCTGGCCAAGCGCGGCGAGGTCAAGCGCGAGGCGGTGGCCGAGGCGATCAACCGCTACCAGCTGCACGACGTGAAGGCGGCGGGCACCGGCCCGACCGGCGGCGAGGGCTGACGCAGCGGCGGCAACCGAGCACACGATCGCCCGTCCCGGGTCTCCGGGGCGGGCGATCGGCGTATCTTGATGTCGAGGAGTTCCTGGAACCGCGGTGACCAGTGCTGTTCATGAGGTTGTCGGAGGGCTCTTATAGCCTTGGCGCGTGCCGACCGTACGCCTCGCCGAGGGGCTCGCCCTCGCCGTCCTGCTGCCGTTCTGCTTCGTGCGCGTGCGCCGCTCGGATGTGGCGACGTTCCTGCTGGCCACGGCCTACGCCGTCTACACGATCCTGCCGTTCTACCAGCGCTGGCAGGCCTGGCTCGCGGCCGCGCTCGCCGCGTGCTGCGTGACGCTGGCCCGGCGCGGCCTCGTCCAGGAGCCGCCGAGCACGCCGAAGACGGACCCGGAAACGGAGACGGAAGCGGCGGAGCCCGAGCCACCGTCGTCGCCGTCGTCGCGCAACCGGCTGATATCCGCGCTGCGCAGCCCGGTCCCGCTGCTCGCGGTGCCCGTCGTCTTCGGCGCGCTGGCCCTCGGCGGCGTCGGACTCTGGCACACGCTGTGGCGCGGGCTGTGCAACGACCGGCTCGCGGTCACCCTGAACGGCACCGTGGCGGCGGTCTTCGTCGGCGGGCTGCTGACCGGATCGATACTCCGGCGCTTCTCCAGTGTCACGGTCGGGCGCGCGCAGGCCATCCTCGGCGGCGGAACCCTGCTCGGCTGGCTCGAACGTATGCTCTATTTCTCATTTCTTCTCGCCGGTCAGCCGACCGCCGCCGCATTCGCCCTCACCGCGAAATCCGCCGCCCGTTTCCCGGCGCTGCAACGCGACGAGGAGGGATTGGCCGAGTACTACCTCATCGGCAGCCTCTCCAGCCTGGTCGTCGCGGCGGTAACGGCCCTGCTCACACGGTTGGCGCTGGGAATGGCCGCACTCTAACCGGAAAATGCCGCACAATGGGTGCATGGCGCTTTCCGAACACAGGCTCTTCCGCCTCCTCGAGAAACTGGCGCTTCCGTCGGGTGACTATGTGGTGACGGGAAGTGCCCCGTTGCTCGCGCACGGATTGAAGTCCTCGATCCACGATCTCGACCTCGTCGCGCGCGGAAAGGCCTGGGAAATCGCGAAGTCCAAAGGCCCGATCGTGCACCCGCGCTCCGGCTTCGGCAAGCGCATCGCCATCGACCACGGCGTGATCGAGGTGTTCGACCACTGGATCGGCGGGCTGACCGACATCGACGCGATGATCGAGGGCGCCGAGTTCATCGAGGGCATCCCGTTCATGTCGCTGCAGGACACGCTGCGCTGGAAGCGCGGTCTCGGCCGGGCCAAGGACCTGGTCGACGTCGGCCTGATCGAGAACTTCCTGTCCGTCCCGGCCCGCTAGTCTCGCCGCCAGTCCGTCAGCGGCAGGGACATCTGGATGTTCGTCTCGACGAATCCGAGCGACGCGTAGAGTTCGCGTGCCACCCGGTTGTGGCCGAACACGTGCAGCCCGACGCTCTGCGCACCGAGTTCGCGGGCGCACGCGATCGCGGCGAGCATCGCGGCCCGGCCGTAGCCCTCACCGCGGTGCTCCGCTTCGATCACGATGTCGTAGACGTACGCCTGGAGCCGGTTCGCCTTGCGCCGCAGCGAGATCCACACCGTGCCCACGCCCGCGCCGCTCGCCGTGTCGCGCACCGTGTAGAGCAGGTGGCCACGCGTGTGGACGGCGTCCGGCAGCATGGTCCTGAACTCGGTCTTCGCCATCTCCAGCGCCTCGTCCGGATCCCACCGGCCGCTCTTGGCGTTCTCCGAGGCGAGGTTGCGGACCGCGGGCGGCAGCCACGCCGCGAACTCGTCCTCGGTCATCGGATCCAGCGTGATCGTCGGCGTGCTCATGGCATCGGAGTCTACGAGCGGGGAACGCGGCGCGGGTTCGCTGCGTCGAAGGGCTATGAGATCGATGGTTCGCACCGCCGCCCTAGCCGTCGCCGCCTGCGCCGCCACCGGGATGCTCGCCGCCTGCGCGAGCGAGAAGGGAGTGCCGGTGGAGTCCGGGACGTCGGCCACCCCGACCCCGAGCGCCACCTCGTCCTACACCCGCCCGGCCAAGCCCGCGAGCGAGCAGATCCCGGACAGTGCGTCGCTCACCGTCGCGCTGCACATCGTGCCGGGCACGACGGACACCGGGGCCCGCAGCGTCACCCTCACCGACGCGACGAAGATCGCGCAGATCGCCGCCGAGATCAACGCGCTGCCCACCCAGCCGAAGTATCCGAAGGTGTACTGCCCGATGGAGATCGACGGACCGTACCTGACGCTCGACTTCCGCGACTCCGCGACCGGTCCGGTGCTCGCGCACGTCAAGGTGCCGCCGAAGGCCAGCGGAATGTGCAGTCCCGCGATCCAGGTCACGGTCAACGGCGTCACCGAGCCCGCGCTCGACGACGCCTCGCAGCCGACGCTCTACACGCGACTGCTGCAGACCGCCGGGTTGAACGCACGCTGAACTCGGGATTTCGCCCCATCGCACGGGTACGGCTGACGCATCTGCGAGAGTAGAGCCGTGGACACCTCGCGCGAGACGCAGCACAGGGACAGCCGGGCGGACACCGTACGTCGGCTCGAGAAGGCCACCGGAAGCCTCGCGGCCGCGGCCATCGCGCGGATGGAGGAGAAGTTCTCCTGGTACCGCAACATGCCGCCGGAGAACCGCTCCTGGGTCGGGCTGGTCGCGCAGGCGGGCATCGCGGCGTTCACCGAGTGGTTCCGGCACCCGGACCAGAAGGCCGCCGTCTCCGCCGACGTCTTCGGCACTGCGCCACGCGAGTTGACGCGGGCCGTCTCGCTGCAGCAGACGGTGCAGATGGTGCGCACGACCATAGAGGTGGTCGAGGACCGGATCGACGGGCTCACCGAGACCGCCGAGGAGAGCCGGATCCTGCGCGAGGGCATGCTGCGCTACTCCCGCGAGATCGCCTTCGCCACCGCGCAGATCTACGCGCAGACCGCCGAACTGCGCGGCGCCTGGGACGCCCGGCTCGAGGCGCTGATCGTGGACGCCGTGCTGCGCGGCGAGGAGGACGACGCGCTGCTGTCCCGCGCCTCGACCCTCGGCTGGGCGGCGCGCACCGACATCACCGTCATGGTCGGCCTCGCCCCGAACGACGACCCGGAGGCCGTGGTCGACGGCATGCACCGGGCCGGAAGGCACCGCCCGGTCGCCGGATACGACGGCCCCGGGCTCTCGGTGCTGTGCGGCGTGCAGGGCGACCGGCTGATCGCCATCGTCGGCGGCGTGACCGGCGACCCGGTCGTCGTGCTGCGCGCGCTGGCCGGGCAGTTCGCGCCCGGACCGGTGGTGATAGGCCCGGTCGTGGCCGAGTTGACCGCCGCCTCGCGCTCCGCCGAGGCCGCGCTGTCCGGGCTGCGCGCGGCCGTGGCCTGGCCGGACGCGCCCCGTCCGGTGCTGGCCGACGACCTGCTGCCCGAGCGCGCCGTCGCCGGGGACGAGCTGGCCCGGGTGTGTCTGCTGGAGGAGATCTACAGACCTCTGTCAGAAGCGGGCTCCGCCCTCCTGGAGACCCTGTCGGTCTATCTGGAGCAGGCGGCCAGCCTCGAGGCGGCCGCCCGGATCCTGTTCGTGCACCCCAACACGGTCCGCTACCGGCTACGACGGGTGACCGACATCACAGGCTTGACGCCGTCCCAGGCGCGCAGCGCGTTCACCCTGCAGATCGCCCTGGTGCTGGGGCGGCTCGCCGAGGCCGCGAAGCCTTTGTAGGGGTTCCACAGGACGCACGCAGGATCTTCGTGCCTGCCGTGGCAGCCGTACGGGCCCCGTTCGCGGCAAGGTGGAAGGGTGCTCGTACTCGTCGCTCCCGGCCAGGGTGCCCAGGCCCCCGGCTTCCTCACGCCCTGGCTCGACGTCCCCGGCGTCGCCGACCGGCTCACCTGGTGGTCCGCCGTCGCCGACCTCGACCTGGTGCACTACGGCACCGAGGCCGACGCCGACACGATCCGCGACACCGCCGTCGCCCAGCCGCTGCTGGTCGCCTCCGGCATCGCCGCCGCGTTCGCCCTGTTCCCACAGCCGGCGGAGGCCTTCCGGCAGGTCGGCGCGGTCGCCGGCCACTCGGTCGGCGAGCTGACCGCCGCCGTGGGCAGCGGCGCGATCACCGCCGAGACCGCGATGACCCTGGTGCGCGAGCGCGGCCGGGCCATGGCCGCGGCCGCCGCCGTCACCCGCACCTCGATGACCGCCGTGCTCGGCGGCGACGTCGACGTGGTGCTCGCCAAGATCGCCGAGCACGGCCTGACCGCGGCCAACAACAACGGCCCGGGCCAGATCGTGGCCGCCGGCACCGTCGAGCAGCTCGCCGCCTTCGAGGCCGACCCGCCCGCCGGGGCCCGGCTGCGCGCGCTGTCCGTCGCCGGCGCCTTCCACACCGAGCACATGGCCCCCGCCGTCGCCCGGCTCGGCCAGCTCGCCAAGGGCGTCAGCACGCAGGACCCGCGGGTGCGCTACATCTCCAACCGGGACGGCGGCGTCGTGCACTCCGGCCGCGAGGTCGTGCAGCGCATCGTGGACCAGATCGCCAGCCCGGTCCGCTGGGACCTGTGCATGGAGACGATGCGCGAGCTCGGCGTCACCGGCATCCTCGAGGTGCCCCCGGCCGGGACGCTCACCGGCATCGCCAAGCGCGCGCTCAAGGGCGTGGAGACCTTCGCCCTCAAGACCCCGGACCAGCTCGACGCGGCCCGCGCGTTCGTCGCCAACCACTCCGAGGCCGCGCCCGACCCGCTCGACGCCGCGCCGGCCTGGCGGCTGCTGGTCGCCCCGTTCTCCGGCACCGTCCAGCGCGGCCGGCAGGACGCGGGCACGGCGCTCGCCCCCGGCGAGCACCTGGCGACCATAGTCTCGAGGAGCGAGGAGCAGAAGCTCATCGCCGAACACGGCGGTACGGTACTCGAGTGGCTGGTCGAGGACGGCGCTCCGGTCTCCCCGGGCCAGCCCCTCGTCCGTATCCATCCGAGTGCTGAGGCGGCGCACTGATGACCAAGCAGATCCAGTCCCCGGCCGGCCCGGCGCACGCCAGGATCCTCGGCGTGGGCGGCTACCGTCCCTCCCGCGTCGTGACCAACGAGCAGATCTGCCAGGTCATCGACTCCACCGACGAGTGGATCCAGACCCGCACCGGGATCAAGGAGCGGCGCTGGGCCACGGCCGAGGAGACCGTCTCGATGATGTCCGTCGGCGCGGCCGGCAAGGCGCTCGCCGCGGCGGGCGTCGAGGCGGAGCGGATCGGCCTGGTCATCATCTCCACCGTCACGCACCTCGCGCAGACCCCGTCGCTGGCCGCCATGGTGGCCAACGAGCTCGGCGCCGTGCACGCCGCGGCCTTCGACATCTCCGCGGCCTGCGCGGGCTTCTGCCACGGCCTGGCCCTGGCACAGGACGCGGTGCGCGGCGGCTCGGCCGAGTACGTGCTCGTGATCGGCGTCGAGCGGCTCTCCGACCTGACCGACATGAACGACCGCTCCACGGCGTTCATCTTCGGCGACGGCGCGGGCGCGGCCGTGGTCGGCCCCTCGGACACTCCGGGGATCGGCCCGGTCGTCTGGGGCGCGGACGGCGCGCAGTACGAGGCCATCGGCCAGACCTTCGACTGGGACGCGCTGCGCGAGCAGCCCGAGCTCGGCTTCCCGGCGCTGCGGATGAACGGCCAGCAGGTCTTCCGCTGGGCTTCGTACCAGATGGTGCCGGTGGCCAAGAAGGCGCTGGAGAAGGCCGGGATCACCGCCGAGGACCTCGACGCGTTCATCCCGCACCAGGCCAATATGCGCATCACCGACGCGATGATCAAGGCCCTGAAGCTCCCCGAGAGCGTCCCGGTGGCCCGGGACATCGCGCGCACCGGCAACACCTCGGCCGCCTCGATTCCGCTCGCGATGGAGCGGATGCTCGAGGAGGGCGAGGCCCCGCACGGCGGCTTGGCGCTGCTGATCGGCTTCGGCGCCGGCCTCGTGTACGCGGCGCAGGTCGTCCAGCTCCCGTAGCCCTCCGCAGGGCGCGGACCCGCAGATTGTAGGCTTTCCCAGTCCCCAGGCCGAGACCGCACGGTAGCGGCCGATCCACCGCAGCAGCACAGCTTAAGGAGCCGGTCATGGCCACCCAGGAAGAGATCCTCGAAGGGCTCGCCGAGATCGTCAACGAGGTCGCGGGAATCGACGTCGAGGACGTTCAGCTGGAGAAGTCCTTCACCGAGGACCTCGACGTCGACTCGCTGACCATGGTCGAGGTCGTCGTCGCGGCCGAGGACAAGTTCGGCGTGAAGATCCCGGACGAGGAGGTCAAGAACCTCTCGACCGTCGGAGACGCCGTCAGCTACATCGCGTCGCACGCGGCCTGAGCGCCGCACCGCCCGCCGACCGGCCGTCCGCGTCATCCGCGGCGGCCGGGAGGCGGCGCCACCACCCGGAGTACCCCGGGACAACCTCTCGGTCGGCATTCGAGCAGATGGGCTAGATCAGTGAACAAGACCGTGGTCGTCACCGGACTCGGCGCCACGACCCCGCTCGGCGGGGACGTCGCCACGACCTGGGAGGCACTGCTCGCCGGACAGTCGGGCATCGTCCCGCTGACCGAGGAGTGGGCCGCCGACCTGCCGGTGCGCATGGCCGGCAAGGTGCACGTCGAGCCCTCCGAGGTGATGAAGCCGGTCGAGCGCCGCCGGCTCGACCGCTCCGCGCAGTTCGCGCTGATCGCCGCGCGCGAGGCCTGGCAGGACGCCGGGCTCGAGGGCGTCGAGGTCGACCCCGAGCGGCTCGGCGTCGCCGTCGGCTCCGGCATCGGCGGCGTGACCACGCTGCTCGACAACTACGACCTGCTGCTCGCCAAGGGAGCCCGCGGCGTGAGCCCGCGCGCGGTCCCGATGCTCATGCCGAACAGCCCCGCCGCGTACGTGGGCCTCGAGTTCGGCGCCCGGGCCGGCGTGCACACCCCCGTCTCCGCCTGCGCCACCGGCTGCGAGGCCATCGGCTACGCGCTCAACATGATCCGCTCCGGCCGCGCCGACATCGTGGTCTGCGGCGGCACCGAGGCCGCGATCCACCCGCTGCCGATCTCCGCCTTCGCCAACATGATGGCGATGTCCAAGAACAACGAGGACCCGAAGCGCGCCTCGCGCCCCTACGACCGCGGCCGCGACGGCTTCGTGCTCGGCGAGGGCTCCGGCATCGTGGTGCTCGAATCCGCCGAGCACGCCGCGGCCCGCGGCGCCCGGGTCTACGCCGAGCTGGCCGGGGTCGGCTACTCGGCCGACTCGCACGACATCGCCCAGCCCGACCCGACCGGCGAGGGCATCGCCGCCGCCGTGCGCCACGCCGTGGCCGACGCCGGGATCGTGCCGGAGCAGGTCGTGCACCTGAACGCGCACGCCACCTCCACGCCGCTGGGCGACACCGGCGAGCTCAAGGCGCTGCGGATGGCCCTCGGCGCGGACGCCGAGCACATCGCCATCTCCGCCACCAAGTCGATGACCGGGCACCTCCTCGGCGGCGCCGGCGGCATCGAGACGGTGTTCGCGGTCAAGGCGGTGCACGAACTCGTCGCCCCGCCCACCATCAACATCACCGACCTCGACGCGGACGTGGACCTGGACATCATCCGGGACGAGCCGCGCGCCCTGCCGGCCGAGACCCCGGCGGGCCCGATCGTCGCGCTCAACAACTCCTTCGGCTTCGGCGGCCACAACGTCGTGCTCGCGATCCGCAAGGTCTGATCCGTCCCGCGGCCCGGTCAAGCGGTTGGCCAGGCCGTTCGACGAGGGCACGCTCGAATTGCCGACGCCGTTCGGCGGCTCCGGCTTCGTCGCCGCGACCGCCCTGGTGAACGGCGCCAAGGCCGCGCCGTACGCCTCCGACCCGCCGTTCCCCGGCCGCTGTGATCGCCGCCGCCCCGCCGCCCCGCCGCGTCGTGGGGCGCATGGGAACATTCCGCTGTAATTCTCAGCTTTTTCTTCGCCGGCCGCGCCGGTCCCGTTCCGGGGCCAGCGCGGCCACGCGTTTATAACGGTGATTGCACGTCAGACGACCCCGGTGGTCACGATTTCGCTTCCGCGCGGTGCGGGCGCGCGACCGTGGCCACTGCGCCTTTCCCGCCCCGACCACAAGTTAAATCGGCGAAACAGTGGACGGGGGGTAGCGTCCAGGGGTCACAATCGGGTAAAGACTCTAGGAGGAAGGATCAAGGCCGGACGCCCAACCGGCCCGGCGGGCACCCACCACGGCCCGCCGCCGTCCGCAGCGAAGGAGGGGATACAACATGTGGGTCGGGTACCGGTCGGTGTTCGGCGTGGACTGGAAGGAGGCGGCGCACGGGCCGCAGATCGCGGCCGACCGCATGGGGGCCTGGCTGCGCGCGGAGGGCTTCGAGGAGCCCTTCGAGTCGGAGCCGGGGCGCTACAAGGTCGGCAACGGGGCGATCCTGACGGTCACCGAGGGCGTCGCGCCAGGACGATTCAAAGCAGTGAGATACCGCCTGAAAGAGGCGCCCAGAGCAGCCGTGCACTGGTACACGTCCCTCACGTTCGTCTCGCTGTCCAGACGCCCCGACAAGGAGCTCAAGGAGAGCGGCTACTTCCTGATCGAGGTCAGTGCCAGGGCCGAGGACGGCGTAGGCGTCATCGACGAGCGCGTCCGAACACCGGACCTCACCGGTCTGGTCCTGGACGCCGTGACCGCGTTCGACGGCCCAGCCCGATTGACAACGTCGCCACAGCACCTGGGCGTACGTGACATCGATGAACTGATCACCGTCCTCTGCGACCCCGGACGACGCTTACCCGCGATCGTCGCCGTGCCGGGGGAGGGCGACGATCTGGAACCGTGGCGCATCAGATTCACCGAGGCGACGAGGTACCTGCCGGGCATCGCCTCGCTCTACCTACTCGATGACGAAGCGGGCCGGAAACTCAACGGGGACTTCGAATACCACTGGACCATGGCGGCCCTGCGCACCTTCAAGCCCGGTGTGGACCCCGCCAGCCGCGAAGACGCCGAACGGCACAGAGTCCTCAAGGGCGAGCGCCTGGAGCATGAGATGGACGCCGTCCAGGCCATCCTCACCCACCGAATCCGCGCCGAGGCGGCAGCAGCCCCGCTCCCAAGACCGCTAGACGAGGTAGCCGACGTCCTCTACCAGGCAGGTGAGGAACAGCGTGCCGAGGCGGCCAGGCAGCGCAAGTACTACGCCGAGATCGACGCCGAACTAGGCTTGACCCGCGACGACCTCGACGGCGACATCCCCTGCCCCGAAGCAGCCGAGGCCGAACCAAGCCCCTTCGACCTGCTGGCCGACTCCTTCGGCGACTACCCCAACCTCCTCATCACCGCCGACTCCGGCCCCATGGGCGTACTGGACCGCCACAAGGACGCAGCCACCTTCGCCGTCAAGGCCCGCGAAGCCCTGGCCGCCCTGGACTCCTACGCCGCGCAACGAAGGTCAGGAGCCTGGGAAGGCGGCGGCTTCCGCCGCTACTGCGAAGACTCAAGACACGGCGGAAGGATCTACCCGGCCACACAAGTCGCGTCCCTGGAGTCCGACACCGTCCGCCAAGACCCCAGACTCGCCGACCAACGCCGCTTCCGCGTCCCCAAAGCCATCGACCCCAGCGGCTACGCCGAGTTCTGGGCCCACGTAAAAATCGGCAACTCCGGCCAAACCGCCCCAAGGCTCCACTACTACGACGACACGTCAGGTCCGACGGGAGCAGTGGTGGTGGGGTATATCGGCCCGCATCTGAGGAACACGCGGTCTAGTTAGGTGAGGGTTGGGGCTGCGGGTGGGTCCGTGGTCGGCCCTACCTACGGCGTGGTGCTGCGCTCGTTCCTCGCTCCGCACCACGCCTACGTCCGGGCCGATTACATACCCCGCCCACCTGCCCTACTCAACCGGGCCCTACAGTCGCTGCGCTCCTTCGGGTAACGCGCTGCGCGCTAGACCCCAGCCTTCGGCCCGCTACCTTCACTCCCTCGTCGCTGGCGCTCCTCGGTCGCTACGTCCGCGGGCCTACGGCGTCGATGTGGAGTCGCTGGGCTACCCAGGCAACCGTGCCGCCGCAACTCCTCAGTGCGGCAGCGATCGCGTTGATGTTCGGCACGATGCCCCGTACGTAGGCGGACTCCTCGTAGAACGGAATCATGTCGATCACGACGAGCGCCGTACGCACAGGATCGAGGCGTTGGTACGCATGGCGCGTTCCACGTCGTTCCTCGTGCCGGGCATATTCGCGTTCTTCGATCGTCCAGTCGTGAAGCCTGCCACTCGTAGTCACGGAGAGGGACGCTATCCGCCGCCTACGATGCGAGCGGCACATCGACGCCGTAGGCCCGCGGACGTAGTGACCGAGGAGCGCCAGCGACGAGGCGGCGTAGGTAGGGGCGACCACAAAACCGCAGGCAACCAGCCCACCCAACCTCAGCGCGGCAGCTCGTTCCATCTCGTCAGGACCGGGACGTCGTGTTCGAAGCCGAGGCGGGAGATGGAGGCGGTGTCTAGCTTGAGGCGGCTGCCTTCGCGGGCGGGGAGGCCGATCCAGCGGGCGGCGAGGATGCGCAGGAGGTGGCCGTGGGCTACGAGGGCCACGTCGCCGTCTAGGGGGTGGTCGCCTTGGACGAGGGGGAGGACGCGGGCGATGACGCGGTCGCAGCGTTCGCCTACGTGCTCCACTGCCTCGCCGGGGAAGCCTTCTGCTCCGCCGGGGATGACGCCGTCGTGCCAGAGGTACCAGCCGGGGCGGTCCTGCTGGATCTGGGCGGTGGTGACGCCCTCGTAGCCGCCGTAGTCCCACTCCCACAGGTCCGGATCGATGCCGTCCAGGGTGAGGCCGGCGAGCTTGGCGGTCTCCTGCGCGCGCTGGGCGGGACTGGACCACGCGGCGGCGATCCGGGCTCCGTCACCCTCCTGGGCGTGGGCCAGCAGCCTGCCCGCGGCCACGGCCTGCTCGCGGCCGTGGTCGGTCAGCGGCAGGTCGGTGCGGCCGGTGTGCCGACCGTCCCGGGACCACTCGGTCTCGCCGTGGCGCAGCAGGATGATCTCTCCCATGCCAGCACCGTATCGGTTCGATCGCGACTACGCAGTCCGACTAATGCTGTGAAAGGGTGGGGTTCATGCCCTCGCCGATGCACATGCACCAGCAATCCCCCTCCGGTTCGGAGATCGACCCGATCCTCTGGAAGGCCTTCGCGGAGACGCCCGGCTTCATGCCGCAGGACGAGGCGCGTGCGCTGTACGCGGCCGCGGTGGCGGGTGCTTCGGTCGGCGATCTGGTGGAGATCGGCACGTATCAGGGGAAGTCGGCGATCCTGCTCGCGGGGGCGGCGCGTGCGGGCGGGCGGATGCTGCTCACGGTGGACCACCACCGCGGCTCGGAGGAGCACCAGCCGGGCTGGGAGTACCACGATCCGGAGCTCGTGGACCCGGCCGTCGGGCTGATCGACACGCTGCCGCTGGCCCGGCGCTCGATCGCGCTGGCGGGCGTTGAGGACTCCGTGATGCTCGTGGTCGGGCGCTCGGGGGACGTCGCGCGGCTGTGGCAGGGGGCGGCCGGATTCGTGTTCATCGACGGCGGGCACACGGACGAGGCGGCGCGGATCGACTACGAGGGCTGGGCGCCGAAGCTGGCGTCGGGCGGCGTGCTGGCGATCCACGACGTGTTCCCGGATCCGGCGGACGGGGGACAGGCGCCGTACCGGATCTACCTGCGCGCGCTGGAGTCCGGGGATTTCGAGGAGATCGAGGGGCAGGGGTCGCTGCGGTTGTTGCGGCGGCAGTGAGTGCAAGCCTGCGGTGAGGCCGGGCCTGCGGCTACGCGGGCTTGTGGATTACGCCGCCTAGGGTCGCCGCGCGTTCGGCCATCTCGGGGCCGGGACCGTCGTCCCAGGTCGGGTCCTCGGCGGGGGTGTTGGCGCGGCGCCACAGCGGCAGCTGCACGAGGCCGGGTTCGAGCAGTTGCTGCTGGAAGTCGCTGATGATCTCGGCGACCTCCTCCTCGGAGCGCGGCGTGAGGCCCAGCTTCTCCTGCGCGGACAGCAGGTGCACGCCTTCGTCGATCTCCGGGACGCCGACCTCCTGCACGTGTTGGAAGGCGACCATGCTGCCGGGCGGCAGCCAGTCCATCAGCGTGGCCAGGGCGACCTTCGCGTCGGCGGGGTCCCTGATGTAGTCGAGCATTCCGAACAGCAGCACGCCGACCGGGCGGTCGAGTTCGAGGTGGCCGACGATCCTCGGGTTGGCCACGACCCAGCGCGGTTCGCGGAAGTCGCCGGCGACCACGGTCACGTCGCTGCCGGGGCGGCCGACGAGCAGGGCGCGGGCGTGCGCGAGGGTGATCGGGTCGTCGGCCACGTAGACGAAGCGGCAGTTCGGGTCGACGTCCTGGGCGATCTGGTCGTGGCTGTTGGCCACCGTGATGGCCGTGCCCAGCTGCAGGAACTGGGTGATCCCGGCGCCGACGAGGTAGCGCACCACGCGGCGGCTGAAGGCCTCCACGGACCGCGCGCTGATCACGGCGTCCGGCCTGGCCTTGAGCAGCACCGCGACGGCGTCCCGGTCGGCCTGGTAGTTGTCCTTGCCGCCGATCAGGTAGTTGTACATGCGGAACGGGTGCGGCACGGTCGGGTCGATCTCCGGCGGGTCCCAGTCGGCGGCGATGGACATCGACCAGTCCGCTGCCGGAGGCTGGCTCTCGTCGTACTCCGACTCGGGGAATCCCGTCATTGCGCCTCCCGGCAGTGCGGTGCGGTGGCCACCGCCCGCACCTCGTGTGTCCTGACATGATAATTCGTCAGAGCGTGCCGGGGAACAGGGTTCGCGATCCCCGCCGGGTCAATGCGGGGGCATTCACGGCGCGTCTACGAGCTCGAATACACCTGGGAAAGCGGCTTGCCCCGCTCCGGCGGTCCAGGAGCGGGGCAAGCCTGTCGGTGGGCGCCGGTCGGCGCGCCGTCCTCAGGCCAGGTCGTCGAACTCGCCGTCCTTGGCGCCGGCGAGCAGGGCGGAGATCTCCGCCCGGGTGTAGACCAGGGCCGGGCCCTGCGGGTCGCGCGAGTTGCGCACCGCCACGCTGCCGTCCGGCAGGGCGGCGAACTCGACGCAGTTGCCCTGCGAGTTGCTGTAGCTGCTCTTACGCCAGGAAGCGCCGACGAGCTCGGTCGCCGCGGTCCCGTTGGCGGGTGTGTAGGACATGAATGGGCTCCTCACTGTTCTCTTCGCTGATCTTCGAGTGCTGCTGAGTGCTGCTGGTTGTTCCCTGCTCTTGGACCATAGCGCCGGATCCCGTGCCGATGCACGTGCATCGGCTAAAGAATCTGCAAATACGCCTGCATTTTCCGGTGCACGGAGGGGCGCGTACGGGGGCGCGTGGAAACGGGAATGCGCCTGAGAACAGCTATATCAATATACGAATCGCCGGGGCGGCCGGACGGAGATCGTCCGCGGCGGCGGAATTCGATCAGTGACTCAGGGGTCGGAGACCGTGCGCGGCGGCATCGCGGCCGGTCGCGGACTCAGAGGTCGAAGGCCGCCCAGACGGCCTTGCCCTCCGGCAGGTCCTCCCAGTCCCACTCCGCGGCCAGCGCCTCGACCAGGGTCAGGCCGCGGCCCGACTCGGCGGTGTCGGGGGCGTCCTCCGGCATCGGCGGCAGCGGGCTGGAGTCCACCACCCGGCAGGTGAGCCGGCCGGCGTCCAGGTCGAGTTCGAGCCGGATCGAGTTGTCGCCGCCCCCGCCCGCGCCGGTGTGCAGCAGGGCGTTGGTGACCAGCTCGGAGACCACCAGGTCCACGTCCTCGACCAGGTGCGCGAGGCGCCAGTCCGTCAGCATCGTGCGGGCGGACCGTCGCGCGCGTCCGGCGGACTCGGGGACCGGGTCGAGCCGGAACACGGCGGTACGGACGGTGTCGGCCGGGAGAACCGCTCCGCAGGTGTCTGCGGATGTCGCGAGCGCCATGGGTGCATCCGTAGAGGTCGAGGGCCAATCCTGGGGCCCGCTGCTCGCCCCCGGTGCGGGTGACGGGCCGTCGGGTCCGGTGTTGCAGGCGGTGCAATTGCGCGGGATCCCGGGCAGGGCCCGGACGATCGGCGTCTGTATCAGCATTCGCCTGTTCCCTCCAGATTGCAAGCGTCGATGCAAATGCCGATGAAGCGTGTGCCGATGCACTTGCATCGTAGCGCCGATGCGGGCCCGTGTACGGCATCTTCGGCAAAGGCTCTTCAAATAGCCCTGACCAGGTGGCAAACTTGCGGGCACAGGTACTCGAGGGCGGGAGAAGAACGAGGTATGGACGGCGCGGGCGACAGTTCCACCGTGCGCCGCATCCTGCTCGGCACGGTGCTGCGCAAGTTGCGCGAGGCGAAGGCCGTCTCCATGAAGGAGGCCGGCTACCACATCCGCGGCACCGAGTCGAAGATCAGCCGGATGGAGACGGGCAAGGTCTCGTTCAAGGAGCGGGACGTCGCCGATCTGCTCACCCTCTACGGCGTGACCGACGACAAGGAACGCGAGCAGATCCTCAACCTGGTCAACGAGGCCAACTCGCTCGGCTGGTGGCACACGTACAGCGAGTCGCTGCCGAACTGGTTCGAGGCCTTCGTCGGTCTGGAGACCGCCGCCTCGATCGTGCGTACGTACGAGGTGCAGTACATCCCCGGCCTGCTGCAGTGCCCGGAGTACGTGCGCGCCGTGGTCCGCGCGAACCGCAGCCTGAGCCAGGACGAGGTGGAGCGGCGCGTGGAGGTCCGGGTGCGCCGCCAGGACGTACTGAACCGTCCGGGGGCGCCGGTGTTCTGGGCCGTGCTGGACGAGGCCGCGCTGCGCCGTCCGATGGGCGGCGTGGAGTCGATGGGCCCGCAGATCGCGTACCTGATCGAGAAGGCCGACCAGCCGAACATCACCATCCAGCTGCTGCCCTTCTCCGTCGGCGCGCACGCGGCCGAGGGCGGCGCCTTCGCCATGCTGCGCTTCGCCGAGCAGGAGCTGCCCGACGTCGTCTACCTGGAGCACCTGACGGGCGCTCAGTATCTCGACCGCCCCGAGGATGTGGAGCAGTACGCGAGGGTGATGGACCGTATCTCCGTCGACGCGCTCACTCCCGAGGACACGTTGCTCGCCCTCAAGCAGTTCAAAATGCTCTCGTCACGCAGGTCGCGTTAGCGCGTGCCCGAGGGCGTCGCTGCGTCGATCCCGGGCGTCGGTACGCCGCGCGACGCCGGGGAGCGCGGCAGGCAGGCCCTCGCCGCCGAAGACGGTGCGGGTGGCCGGTTCGCCGCCGAGCACGGCGAGGGCGAGCAGCAGGGATCCGGCGGTCCACGAGGTCTTCTCCTCGGGCCAGATCGCGTAGTCGGCGAACACGTAGCCGGTCCAGTAGAGGCCGTCGAGGTCCCGCAGGTGGCCGACGTCCGTCAGCAGTCTGCGGGCGCGGTCGCCGTGGCCCACGGCCCACAGGGCGATGCAGAGTTCGAAGGTCTCACCTCCGGTCACCCAAGGTCGGTCGTCCACGCAGCGGGTTCCGAGGCCCGGCACCACGAAGCGCTCCCAGCCCGCGTCGAGCCGCGCCTCGGCCGCCGGGCCGCGCAGGGCGGTACCGAGGACCGGGTAGTACCAGTCCATCGAGTAGCGGTCCTTCTCGGCGAACACGCCCGACGCCGGTTGGTCGCCGATGCCGCCCGCCAGCGCGACGGCGCGGCCGAGACGTAGCGCGGCGTCGGTCCATTCGCGCACGGGGCGCGGCTCGCCCATCCGCTCGGCGATCGCGATGGCGCAGCGCAGGGCCTGGTACATCGAGCTGCAGCCGGTGAGCAGCGCCTCATTGGAGTCCGGATTCCAGCGGATGGCGCCGTCCGGGCGCTGGAGTTCGAGGATGAACTCGATGGCCTGCCGCACGTTCGGCCACAACGCCTTCAGGAACACGTCGTCGCGCGTGATCAGCCAGTGGTGGTAGACGCCGACGGCCAGGTACGCGGTGAAGTTCGCGTCCTTCGTCTTGTCGGACGGTTCCGCGGCGCCCTCCGGCGTGTCCGTGTAGTTCGCGTACCAGGATCCGTCCGAGTTCTGCCGGTCCGCCAGCCAGCGGTACGCGAACTCCGCGGCGCCCGTGCGGCCCACGGCGTCCAGCGCCATCGCGGACTCGACGTGGTCCCACGGATCCGTCTTGTCCCCGTGGAACCAGGGGATCGAGCCGTCCGGCCGTTGGATCCGGGCGATCTCGGCGGCCGTACGCTCGATCAGGGGAAGCTCCAGGACCCCGGCCCGCGCCAGGATCTCCGCACCGACGTCAGTACCTAGCGAGCCCTCGGCAGCTGCGGCGCGGCTCGCAACTGTGCTCATGGATGAGCTCGCAAGCTCGCTCATCGGCGCTTGTTCGCGTAGACGACCAGGCTCTTGCCGAGTATCGGGTTCAGGAGCGACTCGCTGATGCGCGTGGTCTTCGGGCCCTTCATGATGTCCCAGACCAGCATCTTGTGATACGTCTGCACGAGTTTCGAGGAGTCGTTGTCGACGCCGACCGCGCACTTGAGCCACCAGTACGGGGCGTGCAGCGCGTGCGCGTGGTGCGAGCCGTAGGGGGCGAGCTTGACCTCGCGCAGCCGCTGCATGATCTGCGAGCGCTTGTAGATGCGCACGTGGCCGCCCTCGACCTCGTGGTACGCGTCGGACAGCGCCCAGCAGACCTGCTCGGGGAACCAGCGCGGCACGGTCACCGCGAGCTTGCCGCCCGGCTTGAGCACCCGCTCCAGTTCGGCGAAGGCGCGCGCGTCGTCGGGCAGGTGTTCGAGCACCTCGGCCGCCACGACCTTGTCGAAGCTCGCGTCCGGGAACGGCAGCCGGTACGCGTCCCCGCGCACGGCCAGCGACGTGGCGCCCTCGGGCACCTCCCCGGCCTCGCGCATCGCGGCGAACATGCCGCTGACCGACTCCATCTCCGACATCGAATAGTCGAGCGCGACGACGTTCGCACCCTTGCGCAGCAGCGCGAAGGAGTGCCGGCCGGCGCCCGCGCCGAGGTCGAGCACCCGCTCGCCCGGGACGATCGGGAAGCGGTCGAAGTCGACGGTCAGCATGCCTTCTCCATCTCCAGCGTGGCGCGGTAGCGCTCGGCGGTGGCGATCGCCGCCGCCCGCCAGGTGAACCGGGTGACGGCGCGTTCCCGGGCGGCCGTCCCGAGCAGCGTACGCAGATCCGGATCGGCCAGCAGCTTCGACAGCGCTGCGGCCAGCGCCTCCGCGTCCCCCGGCGGCACGGCCAGCGTGGTCTGCCCGTGCACGCCCGCGACCTCGGGGATCGCGCCGCCGGTGGTGGAGACCAGCGGGAGACCGACGGCCATCGCCTCCACCGAGGGCAGCGAGAAGCCCTCGTAGAGCGAGGGGACGCAGCCGATCTCGGCGGAGCGCAGCGTGTCGACGAGCTCCTCCTCGCTCAGCCCGGACACGAAGCGCACCCGGTCGCCGAGGCCGTAGCGCTCGATCGCCTGCTCGACGGCGCCGCCCGGCTTGGGCTTGCCGATCACGGTCAGCTCGGCGTGGTCGTGCTCGGCGCAGACCTTCGCGAACGCCTCGATCAGCACGCCGAGGCCCTTGAGCGGGGAGTCCGCGCTGGCGGTGGTGACGATCCGGCCCGGCACCTTCGCGACGGAGGGGTCCGGGCTGAACCGGCGCACGTCCGTGCCTATCGGGATGGTGCTGATCCGCTCCGGCAGCACGCCGTAGTGCTCGGTGATCTGCGCCGCCGAGCTCGACGACACGGTGATCACCTCGGGAAGGCGCCGCGCGACCCGGCCCTGCATCCGGGTGAAGCCGTACCAGCGGCGGGTGGTGATCCGCTTGAGGCCGGTGGCGGCGGCGAGGTCGAGGGCGCGGTCCACCTGGATCGGGTGGTGGATGGTCGCGATCGTCGGCAGGCCGAGCCGGGGCAGCCGCAGCAGGCCGTAGCCGAGGCACTGGTTGTCGTGCACGAGGTCGAACTCGGCGCGGCGGCGGGCCAGCAGCCGGGCGGCGCGCAGCGAGAAGGTGTTCGGCTCGGGGAAGCCCGCGGTCCACATCGTGCCGACCTCGAGCAGGTCGATCAGGTCCCGGTACTCGCCGAGCTTCGGGGTGCGGAACGGGTCGGGCTCGCGGTAGAGGTCGAGGCTGGGAACGGGCGTGAAGCGCACGCCCTCGTCCAGCGCGGGGTAGGGCTGACCGGCGAAGACCTCGACGCTGTGGCCGAGCGCCACCAGTTCGCGCGCGAGGTTGCGGGTGTAGACGCCCTGGCCGCCGGAGTACGGGTTGCCCCGGTAGCACAGCAGCGCGATCCGGAGCGCCTCGCCGTCGAACGCGGCACCTCGTGTCACGCCCGGCTCCTTGTTGTCCGTCGCCCTCCGGCGCGCCACACCGCGGCGCGCCTCATGCCCGCCGATCCTATCGTTCGCAGATACTACCAGCCGGTAACTATTCGGTCCCGGCGCTCGGGCCTCGGGCGAAAACACCCATCGGGGTGAGTTTGCGCCCGGAAACGCGCGTTCCCCCGCCCCGGGCGGATTGCGCGCGGGAACGGGGGACGCGTGCGGGCCCGGGCCACGTCGCCCGGACGTCTGGATCGCGGTCGGCGGCGGCGGTCGCGCGCTGCCGGCTGCGGGGGATCCGCTGCTAGAGCAGACCGACGAGCAGGTCGCCGACGATGTGGACCACGTCGACGATCACGTCGCCGAGCAGACCGCGGTGCGGGCAGGGGGCGTGATCGTCGTCGGCGTGCGAGACGGCGGTCACCTTCGACGCCGGCGCGGGGGGCGCCGACGACGCCGCGGCGGCGGGGCCGGCGGCCACGGCCAGGGCGATGCCGAGCGCGCCGCCGGCGGTGGCCAGCCGGCGCACGAGGGTGCGGGTCATGGAAATCCTCCGAACTTGTTCGGCCGAGGCCGAGTCACTGATCGACCGTCAAGTTCCAGAGGGGACCGCCCGGAAAACTATGATTAGTCCGTTCAGGAGGCGAAAAACGCTCAGTCGGCCCTGTGCGGGCTCATCTTCCGCAGCAGGTCACGGAGTTGGATCCGCTCCGGCTGCTCGAGTCCGCGCAACGGCTCCGCGGCGAAGTTCAGGTCGGCCCACACTCGCGCGGACAGTTCGGACCCCGCCTCCGTCGGCGCGATCAGCTTGACCCGGCGGTCCTGCGCGTCCACGCGCCGCTCCACCAGGCCGTGCTTCTCCAGCCGGTCCACCAGGCCGGTCACGTTCGAGGGCTCGCAGCGCAGCCCGACCGCGAGCTTGCTCATCGGCCGCGGCTCGGTCACCACCAGCGCGAGCAGGCGCGCCTGGGCGCCGGAGAGGCCGTGCGCTCCGGCGGCGGCGTCGTAGTCCGCGAAGAAGCGCGTGGTCAGCTCCGAGAGGGCGGTGATCACCTCGAGGTCGAGCGGGTCGCGGCGGGTCATGCCTCCAGGGTAGCTCAAAGGTTAAGCAACTGAAATATTTGACGGCCCGCGCTTCCCGGTCCTACAGTTACTTCATCCACTGAACCTTCTTGTCGCTGAAGTAAGGAACCGCCATGACCGCGACCGTGCCGGAGCGCCTCGAGGCGCCGGCTGCCTCCGAGGCCGTGCCCGTACGGGGCGCGAAGCCGGGCCTGATCCTCACCGCGCTGGTGCTGGCGATGCTGGCCTTCACCGTCGTGCAGACCTCGGTCGTGCCGATCCTGCCGACGCTGGCCTCCGCGTACCACCTGACCACGGCCACCGTCGCCTGGGTGATGACCGCGAACCTGCTGGCCGCCGCCGTGCTCACGCCGCTGCTCGGCCGGATGGGCGACCTCTACGGGCGCAAGTGGGTGCTCGTGCTCTCGGTCGGCGGCCTGGTGCTCGGCTCGGCGCTCGCCTACTCCGTGCACAGCTGGACGATCCTGCTGGTCGCCCGGGTGCTCCAGGGCTTCGGCGGCGGCATCCTGCCGCTGGCCATCGCGGTGATCCGGGACGAACTGCCGCGCGAGAAGGTCACCGGCGCGGTCTCCCTGGTCTCCGCCTCGCTCGGCGTCGGCTCCGGCCTCGCCATGGTCGCCACCGGCTGGCTGATGCAGCACTGGTCGTACCAGAAGGTCTTCCTGATGGGCCTGATCCTCGGCCTCGTCGCGCTGGCCGCCGTGCTCGCCGCGATCAAGCACGACCCGGTCGAGGACCGCACCGGCAGCATGGACCCGCTCGGCACCACGCTGCTCGGCGTCTGGCTCAGCGCCCTGCTGCTCGCGCTGTCCGAGGGCGAGACCTGGGGCTGGGGCTCGGCGTCCGTGATCGGCCTGTTCGTCGGCGCCGCCGCCGTGCTGCTGCTGTGGGTGTTCGTCGAACTGCGCACCAAGCACCCGCTGGTCGACGTGCGCGTGCTGGCCAAGCCCGCGGTCGCCGTGCCGAACATCTCCGGCTTCTGCGTCGGCTTCGTCATGTACGCCTCGTTCACCATGCTCGCCGACTTCACCCAGACCCCGGGCCTGGTGGGCTACGGCTTCGGCGCGACGATCCTGCACTCCGGCATCCTGCTGCTGCCCTCCGCGATCGGCTCCTTCCTCGGCGCCCCGATCGGCGCGCGGATGATCCAGAGCACCGGCCCGAAGCTCCCGATGGCACTCGGCGGCCTGCTCGCCGGCGCCGCGCTGCTCTTCCTCGGCTTCCAGCACGGCAGCCAGGGCGACGTCTACGCGGCCTCCGGCGTCATGGGCCTCGGCATCGGCCTCGCGTACGCCGCGATGCCCGCCTACATCAACGGCGCCGTCCCGCCGGAGCAGGCCGGAATCGCCAACAGCGTCAACGCCGTGCTCCGTACGGTCGGCGGCGCGGTCGGCACCGCCGTGGCCGGCGTGATCCTCAGCTCGAAGACGATCAACGCCGCGCTCCTCGCGCACACCCCGCTCGCCGGAATGTCCCTGCCGACCGCCGACGCGTACAAGCTCGCGTTCATCGTCTGCGGAATCCTCGGCCTGGCCGCCGCGGTGGTCCCGTTCCTGGTGCGCACCAAGAAGAACGCGGCGTAACGGCCGCGCTCGAAGGCCCCTCCGTGCTCCCCGCGCGGAGGGGCCGAGTTTTTTCATGAAACGGCATTGACCGACGGCGTGTGCTGCCCCGAACATGGAGCCCTTTGATTTTCCCATGGGAGGGTTTCAATGTCTGAGATAGACCCCTGGGCGCTGCCCCAGGGCGGGCCGACGATCACCGACGCGGGGATTCCGGGGGCCGCGCCGCAGCAGGTCGTCCGGCCGGTGGCGCCGCTCAACCGCACGCTGCCGATCGTGGTCATGGCGCTCGGCGTGCTCTACGTGCTGGTCAGCCTGATCGAGGTCTTCGTCATCAACAACGAGGTCTCGTTCGCCAACTCGATCGACCTGACCAACATCACGCAGGACCAGGTCAACCAGGCGCAGACCGACGACAACACCATCTCCACGGTCTCCGTGATCGCACTGGTCGTCTTCCTCGCCACGCTGGTCGCCATCGGCGTCTGGCAGCGCTCGCTCAACCGCACGCTCGGCTCGGTCGGCGCCCGCCGCGCCGTGTTCAACCGCGCCGGATACGTGTACTTCCGCGCCACCTGGCTCGTCTCGATCCTGCTCTCGATCTTCCTGCAGGCCACGACGAACAACAACAACTCCGACACGATCCAGGACGCGATCAACCACGACCACGAGCTGATGCTCTACTACGGCCTGCGCGCGCTGGTCGGCGTCGTGCTCATCTTCTTCGCCTTCCGGCTCAAGAAGATCTCCGAAGAAGGCGTCGCCCGGCTCAGCGGCGCGCAGTTCTAACCGGAACGCCGAGCGGGCGCGGCTCCCGAGGGAACCGCGCCCGCCGTCATCTATGAACGCTTACAGCTCGTCGGCGATGAACTTGCCGCCGTTGTACGAGCCCCAGCCGGTCACCTTGTCGTAGCCGGTGCCCGCGCTGTAGCCGCCGTTGCTGCCGCTCGTGACGTCGTGCATCACGGTGCTGTACAGCGAGCCCTCGGCGATCGGGTACAGGAACGAGTTCACGTACCCGAACTTGGAGCCGCCGAGGTCGGTGGCCGCCGTGTCGTAGTCGGCGATGAACGCGGCCCAGTTCGGCGCGGCGGCACTGGTGCCCCACACGCTGTACCAGCCGCCCTCGACGTAGACGTGCCACGGGCTCGAGTCGGAGCCGGCCGCCGCCACGTCCGGGACGTCGCGGTAGGTGCCGGTGTTCACCGACGACTGGTAGGACGGCGTCTTGAACTCGGTCGAGATGCCGCCGCCGCTGTCGGACCACGCGGTCTCGCTGGCCCACGCGCCGGACGTGACGGTCACCGTGGTGCCGCCCACGCCGGAGACGTAGGTGTCGGAGGCCGGGTAGTCGACGGACAGGCTGGAGCCGTTGTCGTCGGCACCGGAGTCACCGGACGCCGCGAACATCGACTGGCCCTGCGCCGCCATCTCCTCGAAGTCGGCGTCGTCCGAGGACAGGTTGGACTCCTCGGTCTCCGGCTCGCCCCAGCTGCTGGACACCACGGTGGTGTCCGCGCTGGCCAGCGCCGAGTACAGGGCGACCTCGCCGGCGTCCGAGTTCGGGGCCTCGTACACCTTGATGGTGGCCTTGGGCGCGAGCGCGTAGTCCACCTCGATGTCGAGCTCGTCCTCGTCCTCGCCGGAGGTGTCGGTCGTACCGCCGTCCACCTTCACGACGCTGGCCGCGGTCACGCCGAGGCTGTAGTTGCTGTTGTACTTCGCCACGTCGGACGCGGTGTACGCGGAGAACTCGGCGAGCGCGATGGTCTTGCCGGAGCCGTTGTAGCTGTCCGTCGAGATGTCGGTGCTGAGGTTGTAGGCCTCGCGCGCCAGGGTCGGGGTCAGCGTGGTGCCGGCGTGCGCGGTCACCGCGGCCGAGGTCGCGGCCTCCTTGTGCGCCATCGACACGTGCAGCGACTCGTCGGTCAGACCGCTCACGTTGTTGACGATCGACGCGATGCTGGCCGGCAGCGACGGCGCAGCGGTGTTCGCGTGGAAGGTCTGGGTGGCCGTCTTGTAGGTGCCGATCGAGACGTTGAACGCCTTCTCGACCTGCGCCGCCGAGCCGGACACGGCCAGCGTGAGGTGGTTGCCGGTCAGCGCGCCGACCGACAGGCCCTCGGACTTGAGGTACGAGCTGACCTGGTCGATCTGCGCCTGCGTCGGGGCGTATTCGGCCACGAACTGCTTGACCGTCAGGTAGTGCTTGTACGAGGCCGACTTCGGGTCGGAGACGGCCTTCACGAACGCGTCCAGCTTGGACTTGTTGCGCAGGTTCAGGCTGATCTCGAGCCCGACCTTCTCGTTCGTGGCGAGACTGCCGGTGCGGGTCGCGTGGGTTTGGGCGATGTCCGCGGCCGCGGCGTCCGCGAGGACCACCCGGCCGGTGGCGGCCGGGGCGACCGTCGCGTTCGCCGCGGGGGCGGCCAGCGCGAAGATCGGGAGCGGGGCTGCGAGCATGCCGATTATTCGAAGGTTTACTTTCACGATCCATTCCTGTGGGTAGGCGGAACAGAAGGGAGCGCCACCGTGGGCTTTGGGCTCCGAGTGGGAGTCAGAGCCCGGTGAACGGTGGTTCGCAGTCACGTTAGCGCCGTGCGGCCGGTGCGGAAATAGCCGTCTGCGCACTGAAAAATAAGATTTTCCTCATCAAGGAACGCCTGCGGACCGAAGAATCTGCGGCCCGTTAGACTCCTGCGCCATGCCCGAACTCGCCGAGGTTCTCACCGTCCTGGACGCCGCCTACCCGCCCGCGCACGCGCAGTCCTGGGACGCCGTCGGACTCGTCTGCGGTGATCCGCGAGCGCAGGTGGAACGGGTGCTGTTCGCCGTCGACCCGGTGGACGCGGTGCTCGACGAGGCGCTCGACTGGGGCGCGCAACTGCTCGTCACCCACCACCCGCTGCTGCTCAAAGCGGTCAACGGAGTTCCGGCCACGAACTTCAAGGGGCGCAACGTCCACCAGCTGATTCGCGGCGGATGCGCATTGCTGACCGCTCACACCAACGCGGACGTCGCGCGCCCGGGAGTGTCGGACGCCCTCGCCGAGGCCCTCGGACTGACCGTCGGCGACCCGATCCTCCCGCTGCCCGGCGACGCCACCGGACGCCTCGGCCTCGGCCGCTACGGCGAACTCCCCGCGGCCGAACCGCTCTCCGCCTTCACCGCACGCGTCGCCCGGGCACTCCCGGCCACCGCCTCCGGAGTACGCGCCGCCGGGGATCCCGACCGCCCGATCCGCCGCGTCGCCGTGTGCGGGGGAGCGGGCGACGACCGCGATCTGCTCACCGCCGTGCGCGCGGCGGGCGTCGACGCGTACGTCACCGCCGACCTGCGGCACCACCCGGCGTCCGAGGCCATGGAGAACGCGCGCTTCGGCGGCGGCCCCGCGCTCGTCGACGTGGCGCACTACGCGAGCGAATGGCCCTGGCTCTCCGTGGCGGCGGGTCTGCTGGCAGGCGGTACGGTAGAGACGCGGGTGTCCACGATCGTCACCGACCCGTGGACCGCGCACACCTGCTGACCGCCGAGGCGCCCAGCAGTACACGTACATAGCGACGACGCCGAGGAGTACCGCCACGTGAACGCCGAGCCCGCCGACCAGTTGCGCCTGCTCGATCTTCAGGCGCTGGACTCCAAGCTGGACCAGCTCGCGCACCGCCGCCGCACGCTGCCGCTGATCGGCGAGCTGCAGGGGCTGGAGACCAAGCTCGGCCAGCTGCGCGACGTGCACGCCGTGTCCGCCGCCGCCGACTCCGACCTCGCCCGCGAGCAGGCCAAGGCCGAGGCGGACGTGGACCAGGTGCGGGCCCGGGCCGAGCGGGACCGGAAGATCCTCGAATCGGGTTCCGGCAGCGCCAAGGACCTGGAGAACATCCAGCACGAGCTCGAGTCGCTGGCCAAGCGGCAGGCCGACCTCGAGGACGTGGTGCTCGAGGTGATGGAGAAGGTCGAGTCCTCCGCCGCCCGCACCGCGAAGCTCGCCGCCGACCGCACCGAGGTGGAGGGCGACCGCGAGCGCGCCGCCCACGCCCTGGCCCAGGAGCAGGCCGGCGTCGACAAGGACCTCGAGTTCGCCCGCACCCAGCGCGAGGTGGTGGCCAAGCAGATCCCCGCGGACCTGCTCGGCCTCTACGGCAAGCTCCGCGACCAGTACGACGGCGTCGCGGTCGCCGCCATAGTCCGCCGCCGCTGCCAGGCCTGCCAGATCGAACTGGACATCGCCGAGGTCAACGCGGCCAAGACGGCGTCCCCCGACACGATCCTGCGCCACGACTCCTGCCGCCGCATCCTGGTCCGCACGGCCGACTCCGGCCTGTAGCCCGCACAGCCCCGGCGGCTCCCCTGGAACGAGAGACGTAGACCGGTATGCGAACCCTGATCGTCGAGGCCGACGGCGCCTCCCGCGGCAACCCCGGCGCCGCCTCATACGGCGCCGTCGTGCGCGACGAGGGCGGGGAGATCCTGGCCGAGGTCGCCGACGTCCTCGGCACCGCGACCAACAACTACGCCGAGTACCGCGGCCTCGTCGCCGGTCTCGAGGCCGCCGCCAAGATCGACCCGGCCGCGCACGTCGAGGTGCGGATGGACTCGAAGCTCGTCGTCGAGCAGATGTCCGGCCACTGGCAGGTCAAGCACCCCGACCTCAAGCCCCTCGCCGCGCGTGCCCAGTCGATCCTGCCGGCCGGCCACGTGAACTACACCTGGATCCCGCGCAACCACAACAAGCACGCCGACGCCCTGGCCAACCAGGCCCTGGACGCCGCCAAGGCCGCAGGCACCCTAGACGAGGGCCGCCCCCCGCGTTCGCCCTCACCTGCCGCCCGCCCCACCTCCTCCACCCGAATCCGCCCCGCCAAGCCCGCCCAAGTCGCCTGGTCAGCGGACATCGGAAAACCCACCCGCCTACTCCTCCTCCGCCACGGCGTAACCCCCCTCACCCTCGAGAAGCGCTTCGCAGGCCTAGGCGACCCCGAACTCACCCCCCTCGGCCACGAACAGGCCGCACGCGCCGCCGACCGCCTCCGCGACGACCCCCGCTACGGCCAAATCGACGTGATCCTGGCCTCCCCCCTGCGCCGCACCACCGCCACCGCCCAAGCCGTAGCCAAGGCGGTAGGCAACCACGTGCTCCCCGAGCCCGGCTTCATAGAGCTCGACTTCGGCCGCCTGGAGGGCCTCTCCTTCGCCGAGGCCAACGACCAGTTCCCCAACGAACTAGCCGCCTTCCTGGGCTCCCCCGACACCCCGCCCCCCGGCGGCGAGACCGTAACCGACCTGGCTCGCCGCGTAGCCCAGACCCGAGACCACCTGCTGCTGCGCCACCCCCGCAAGACCATCCTCGTGGCCACCCACGTGACCCCCATCAAGGTCCTCGTCTGCCAGGCCCTAGGCGCCCCCCTGACCGCCGTAAACCGCATGGAGCTGAGCCCCGCCTCCCTAACCGTCATCGACTACTACGCCGACGGCCTAACCAACGTCCGCTGCGTCAACGACGTCTCGCACCTGGGCTAGGGCCACCGGCTGAGGTCTCACCACCAGCCCTACCTACGTCGCCGGCACTGCGCTCGTTCCTCGCTCCGCACCGGCAACTACGTCCGGGCGCCCGCCCACCCGCCCTAGCCTTCGGCCCGCTACCTACGCTCCCTCGTACCTCGGTCACTACGTCAGCGGGCCTTCGGCGTTCCCGTATTGCGCACTTTCCATTCGGCGAAAGTCAAAAGCACCCAAC
>Ga0310811_10001635_pt1 | contig 27934 bp, 22 predicted proteins | sample YCmetagenome_FD_207642 | JGI IMG/M metagenome (GOLD analysis project Ga0310811, IMG submission 207642) | Soil microbial communities from experimental microcosm in Duke University, North Carolina, United States - YC | ecosystem: Engineered > Artificial ecosystem > Soil microcosm > Unclassified ... | reverse complement strand
ATCGCCAACTGATAGAACTGCAGATCCGAGAGTTTTGACGTGATCAGATCGTCGTCTGGGCTGATGTGCGGAAGGTCGGCGAACCCGTTTGCCGCGGCGATTGGAAATTGGGCGGCGTCGTTCAAGCGCGGATCCCAGAACCGTCCGATGCCATGCATCTCCAGATTCCCGACGAACGCGTTCCAGTGCGGCACCGACCCCCATCCAGTCCACGTGTGCAGATTCACGCCGCCCAGGCCGAACGCGGGTGGAATCAAGGTCGCTCCGGGCACATTCGTACCGGTGACGAGCCCATCCGTGACCTGCTGCGGGTTGAACGCCTTGCCGTCGAGGATCAGCTCCGCATCGAATTTACCAGGACCCCAGCTATTCAGGACTGCTCGAACTGTTGCCTCCGATACGCCGAGCAGTTGCTCGAATGGCTGCAGATTGGGCGCGAGCGCGACGATGGCCCCGACGTTCAAATCGCGATTTGGCCACCCGTCCAGCCGGTGTCCGATGCAGCCGGTTCCGGGATTAGGCGTGATGACGCCGAAGCACAGCGACGGCGCGACGTTGTCGACGGTCGAATGGCAGAACGCGCACTGAATCCCCATCGACTGAAGTCTGTCGCCTGAAAAAATCCCGGTGACGCCGACGACCGCGTTCACCTTCAGTAACGCCACCGTCACCGCTGGGTCAGTGAGATTGATTCCACCCCTGAGCATCTCGGCCAGGAGGTTGCGCGGCACGGCGTCGATATCGACTTTCAAACCAACGGCGAGAGCGGTTTGCGGACTGACGCCCGGGCCAACTCCGCCCAGCGCCGCGCCTTCAATCGCTTCGTGCAGTCGCAGCGTGTCTCCCCAAAACGCCTGGTCGCCGAATGTATCGAACCGAAATATCTGCTGGCCGTGTTCGATCTTGTCCGTTGCGTTCGCGAGGATGTCCTGCTTGGCTGGTCGTCGAAGTTTCTGTAGCTGCTTCCCGTAGATTGTATTCGTGAAAGCGACAACGACCGCCAGAAGCCACGCCGTTGATAAACCGATGAACAATATCCGAGACGTTGGACGCGACATCGCCCCTCCTGACAGACGAGTAGCATCGCTCCCTTTGAACGAGCAGACGCTCACCTCGGCTGCTTGGCGTTATGAGGGCGTCAGCCTAGGCTGTGTTACCGACGAAGAAATTCTTTTCAGATTGCGTGCGCCCAGAATCGAGCGCTTACGAAATCACGGTTGGACAACTCGTATCGTTACTGTACGGGGGTGTCTTGAAGTCTGCGCGACGGGTCGCGCAGCAATGGCAAGGTTGCCATCCTTTTAGGTGATCAAGGAGTGACCATTACCTTGACCAGCGCTGTCGTCCAGCAGCAGACCTCACCGGATCCGCCTTCGCCTGAATAGTCATTGGCCGTGACCTGCAGAACGTAGTCGCCAGGCGCGCTGAACTTCGCTGTCGCCGTCGCCTTCCCCTTGAACAGGACGTTCAAGGCGCCGCCCGCCAGAATTTCGGACGTCGGATTCTCTTTGTCGAACGCCACGTCGGCAGGGCCGCGGAACTGCGACCAGTAGACGCGCACGGGCGGCGGCAGATTCTTCGGCAGCGCCATCGTACCGCTGGCGAACTTCGCATCGTCCTCTGTCCACACGGTGAGCGGCAGCGGGGAAGCGACGCGTGTCGTGCGCGAGATCGCTGTCGCCATCATTCCGAGCGGACCCTGGACGCCGGCTTCCTTTTCCGCGAAGCGCACAATCGGCGGCGTGTTCTTCACCGCGACATCGGTGAACGGGCTGACGACGTAGTCCGGATGCATGCGCAGCGGAATCGTTGTCGGCTGGCCGTTGGCGACGATCGTCCACGTCAGACGTTGATCGGGTCCCGTGAACTCGGGCGGCACCTTGAGCGTAAACATGCCCCAGTGACGACCCGGCAGGAAATGCGTTGGCTGGCCCATGTCGGGACCGCCGGGATCGATGTGGTTGTTCGGCCCGATCGGGACGTCGACCGCCTGATTGTTGTTGCGATTCAAATAGCCGATCAGAAAATACCGAGTGCCGTCAGGAGCCGGGAACCAGCCTTCGAATGCGCCGGTCACGCTCGCGCCGAACTGCCGGAAGGGCTCATTGGGGAGCTGCTGTGAATGTAGCGTCCGGCTGAAGCCGGACGCTATCACTAGCATGCTCCCCGCGAGGAGTGCAGCGGCGAGGCTGCGGATCATTTGGTCGAAGTGGGCGCGGCCTTCTCTGCCTTGGCCTTCCTCTCCGCGACGAGCGCCTTGTATTCGTCGTCGGTGAGATAGACGACGTTCATCCACGCGTGCGCCATTTCGTCGACGGTGCGATCGCCGTAGCCGACCCACTGATCAGGATCGGGGTTGTTCGGATTCGCCCGCGTGTTGTCGTACCACGCGCTGACATGAATGACCGTACCCTTCGGGAACACCGGCGCCGCATCGTCCTTGTAGATGTAGTTCGTCATCCAGTTGAAGTTGAAGTGCCCGACGTAGCTGATGATCTCGTTGCGACCGTCCGGTAGGATCGCTTCAACCTGCATCGCCTTGCCACGGAGATGGAAGTGCGGCTGGAAGTTGGTGATGAGCGTGTTCTCCTTCAGCACGGTGAAGCCGTCGGTGGATGCGATCGAGTTCGGCGGGATGTCGACGAACTCCTGTTTGCGCAGGCCCGTGAACGCAATCAGATAGCTGCGCTTCTTCGGCTCCTGCCCCTTCGGATAGAACCAGATGCCGATCTCCGAGCCGGCGGTGATTTCTTCGCCCACCGCGTGCAGGTGCTGGTCCCACGAGATCTTCTCGCCGGGCAGCATCAGCTTGCCGGTACCATCGCGGAAGCGGTCGTAGCCTTTGCCGATCGCCCACTCCATCAACTGCGGGCGACGGTTGACGAGGTCGACAGGCGTTGGATCGGACGCGGCGCTGGCAAATCCGTTTGCCGTGCCCTGGCTAACCGCGTCGGGATCGTTGTTCAGCACGAGATACGCAATCGAGTGGTGGACGATACGACGGCCTTTTAGATTGGTGGGACGAATCTCCACCATCCGCGCCCACCGCGGTTCGGTGAGCGGGATGTCGCTCATCGGGCGATACCACACGTCCTGATGCTGCGCCGGCATGGTGTATTCGGATGACCGGATGACGAGATCGGGCGGACCGTATCCGTCGCGCACGCCCTGCCATTCGTTGTCGGTCACGAGCGGTTTGGGCGGCGGCATGTCCTTCGGATCGCCTTCGGGCGCGCCGGCATCGACCCAGCGGACGATGGTGTCAATCTGCGCGTCGCTCAGCGACATGTCGTTCTTGAACTCGTGTACGCCGACACTCATGTCGATGTGCCACGGCGGCATTTGCCGCGTGATCACGCGCTGCTTCATCGAGCGTGCCCACGGACGTGCATCTTCGTACGTGATGAGCGACATCGGCGCGATCGAGTTCGGCTGATGGCACTGTTGACACTTGTCCTGCAGGATGGGCGCGACGTCCTTGCTGAACGTCACAGGACGGGCAGTGGGATCGGCGGCCTGACCGACCACCGACATCGCGGCAACGACAGCGAGCGTGGCGAAAGCCGTGAACGCGACGCGCAACCAGGGCAACCGAGGACAATTCATAAGTTCCTCCCGTTGCGAACTCCCCGAGAGTCTAGCGCACCTAACGCCCCGGCGCACCAGGATTCCGGTACGCCTCATCCAGCGTTAACACGTTGACGGTAAACGGGATGGTGATGACTTCACCGTTCCGCTGGAACTGGCTCCACGCGCGGTAGCGCCCCGCTTTCGGCATGTAGCCCTCGAAGGTCACCATCGGGCCGCCTAGTCCTTTTGCCACCGCGTCGAGGTCTTCGAAGGGATGGGAGTGCACGTAGTCCCGCATGTCCTCGCTGAGGACGAGCGCATGACCGAAGGCGCCGAGGTACGGTTGCAAATCCGTCACGGGTCGGCCGGTTTTCGCATCGGTGAGCATGAATGCGAGGTGTGCGAATTGACCTTCGACGAGCGGCGCCGGCTCGAGCTCCAGATGCGCGGTCATCGAGCCGACGGTCTTCGCCACGTCCACGTCGGGCGTGAGATGCGGTGCCTGCGATTCGAGATCGCCGTTGAAATCCACGGTCTCGAGCGTGCGGCCGATGAACTGCGGCGACCCGCCGGTCGGAAGAAAGTCCGCGAGGATGCGATAGTCACCCGCCTTCGGCAACGTCGTCTGAATCGTCCAACGGCCATCAGGCAGCTGCTCGGGATGGATGTGCTCGAAGAACTCCATGTCGCGGCTCACGACAAAGAGATGAAAGCGCTTCTCGTGCACGACCTCATAGCCGGTGATGACCGCGTTGGTTCCGGGATGGCGAATGGTGAGCGTCAGGGCAACCGGCTCGCCGGCTTTCACGGCGGCAGGAACCGTCGTCAGCTCGAGGGAGTACTCGCGTGTGTCGAACGGATCGCCGGGGACCAGCGCCATCCCGCACTTGCGGCAACGGCTGCCGGGCTCGCTCGCGGTCACTTCCGGATGCATCGGGCAGAACCACGCGGTGGTTCCCGGTGGTGCCGAGCTTTGCTGCGCTGCGGCGCCAAGCGTGAGCAGAACGACGAGCAGCGACGCGAGCTTATTTCGCCGCATAGTGATTCAAGGCAATGGTGATCGGTGTATCCCCATACGCGACGGCCTGCAGCACCGAGCCGGCGGGGATTGCGACCGGCTTGCGGAACATGTACGGCGTCGGCCACAGCTGATGCGCGTCTTTGACCCAGAGGAGCACTTCGCGCGAGCCATCAGGCCGCATCAACTTCACCTCGAGCGACCGGGTGTCTGCAGACAGCTCAGGACGCATCGAAACGAGCGAGCGCTCGTCTGTCGCTTTGAATTCCGCCACGAAGCGAGTCGGCGTGCGTGCATCAGCGACGGCGCGCAGCATCGTCGTGGTCACCGTGGTTGCGGAAGGTGCTGGAGCCAAATAAAGCGCGAGCTGCGGCGTGTCGGAGACCGCCTGCGATGCGCCGGAGTACATCACGTCAACGGCAATGCGCGCGTGCGCAGGCAGCTTGAACGCCACGCCCGCAGGCAATTCCGTTGAGGACTGCCACGGCGTCCATCCGCCGAGATACTGGCTCGTACCTGCGACGCTGAAAAACGCCCCGCGTGCCACGCGCGCGTCGGGCTTGAAGTCGATCGCGCGAACCCACGCATCGCGTGTGAGGCCCGTGTCGATCAGCAGCCGCTTGAACGCCGGCGCGCTGCGCGCATCGATCGCGGTCGCCGTCGCCGGCATGGCGACGGCATCAGGCATGCCGAGCGTCCAGTGATCGCTGTGATCGACGAACGCAGGTGCGGGATCGGTGCCCTCGGGGACGCCGCCATCAATCCAGGAGATCAGGAACTCGAACTCGCGCGGCGTCAGGCCGATGTCATTCGAGTACGCGCCGAAGCCGCGCTCGGCCGGCCACGGCGGCATCCGCCGCGACAGCGTCTCCTCCTTGATCGCTTCCGCCCACGGCCGGGTCTGCGCGAAAGTAATCAGCGGCATCGCCAGCTTGCCGTCGGCGTGGCACTGCACGCACTTCCGCTGGAGTAATGTCGCGATCTCCCGGTTGAAGAGCACGGTTGTCGTCGTCGGATTGTGCGAATAGGCGGGGCGCGGGACCAGCGTCCACACCGTGACGAGGACAAACACCAGGGCGGCGATGCCGTGCCTCAGCACACCGTTACTTTATCCCCATTGACTACAGATAAATAGCAGTCTAGAGTCGGGCACAACCGCAGAAATCCGGAATCCACGAAGGGACACGCATGCGTTTGAGTGTAGTTTCGGCCGCCCTGATACTTGCCATCGCCGCGCCGGCGTTTGCACAGGAGTACGTCGAGTTCACGAGCAAGGACGATCGTTTTGGCGTCACATTCCCGACCGAGCCGAAGATCGAGCAGACGATGTTCAAGTCGCAGTTCGGGTCGATGCTGCCCGCGCGCATCTATACATCCGACTCCGGAAACAGCCACTTCAAGGTGACGGTCGTCGACTACAACAACATTGAAGCAATCTCGACCGAGCGCTCGAAGTCGTGCCCTCCGGGCGCGGAGACGTGCAGGGGCGGCGGCAGCTCGACGGGCCTCGGCTACTGGAAGGCCGACCTGGCCGGCGCCGAGAAGTTCGCGACGTGGCAGTTCATGCAGCGCGACGCAAAGATCACGTACTTGGGTTGGAACAACATCGATCTCGTCGAAGGGACGATGATCTACATGACAAACAACCCGAGTCAGTCGCGCACGTCGGCCGGCATCTACATGCACGAGAACAAGCTGTACATCCTCGAAGGCACGGTGCCGAAGGGCTATCCGGAGCCGGGCTTCTTCCAGCAGTCGATCCGCTGGCTCGATGAGAACGGCAACGGCATCCGCTACCAGACGCTCTATCACAACGGCTTCCCGAAGCCGCCGACGGGACGCGGCGGCGCGCCTCAGCCTGGACAGGGACAAGGACAAGGACAAGGACAGGGCGGCGGTCAGGGTGCTGGTCGCGGCGCCGGTCAGCCGCAGTACTGAGGACGGCCATGCGCACGGTGATCTTGGGACTGGGGATTTGGATGTTGGGATTTGCGATGTCTCCCAAGGCCCAGGAGTACGTCGAATTCAAGAGCATGCAGGATCGCTTCTCGATCGTCTTCCCGGCACAGCCGAAGGTGATCGAGACGAAGTACACGTCTGAGTTCAAATCGATGCTTCCCGCGCGCATCTACAGCGTCGATCAGGGACAGAGCCACTTCAAAGTCACCGTCGTGGACTACACCAACATCCAGGCGATTGCGACGGAGAAGGCGAAGTCGTGTCCTGCAGGCGCGGAAACGTGTCTCGGCACGCCAACAGATGCGAGCTCCACAGGCGCCGGTTACTGGAAGCCCGATATCGAGGGCGCAGTCGTCCACGCGACGTGGGAGCTGATGCAGCGGCCGGATGAGAAGGCGATTTATCTTGGCTGGACCAACATGAACCTGGTCGAAGGGCACATGTTGAATCTGGTGAACGAGAAAACCAAGGCGCGCACGTCAGCCGCGATCTACATGCACGAAAACAAGCTGTACATCATCGAGGGGACGGTGCCGGCAGGTTATCCGGTGCCGGACTTCTTTCAGCAGTCGGTCGGCTGGCTTGATGACAACGGCCGCGATATCAGGTATCTCACCATCTACCACAACGGATTTCCCAAGCCTGCAGTGCGCGGGCAGGGTGGCGCTCAGGGAGGAAATAGATGAAGACGCTTGCGGTACTGGCGGGAACGTTGATCGCGGCGGTAGTGCTCGCCACGTCGGTCGCGGGTCAGGCGCAGCAGCCGGCCGCTCAAGGCGAACGTGGAGGCGCGGCGCGCGGCCGCGGCGAACCGCCGGCGCCCCCGGCGAAGCAGCCCGGTCACGGCCAGGGCAAGCTTGTGATCTGGGGCGACATGGCAAGCTTTGACAATCCGCCAACGCTGCCGACGCACTGCATCCTGCTCAACCGCTTCAAGCGTGGTCAGCGTGTTGGTTTCCGCATGACGGCCATCGACGGAGCCACGGGTGAAACAGAAAACACCGCAACGATGGTGGTGCATCTGAACTACATGGGCCAGACCATCGACATTCCGACGCGGTGGCGTGGCGTCGGCGGATTTCCTGCATCCGAATACCCGCGGCAGCCGTCCGAGATGTGGACAGGTGTGTGGGTGGTGCCGATGGACGCACAGCCGGGACGTCTCAGCTACACGGTGACGGCGACCGATCAGTTCGGCCGCACCGCCACCTTCAATCCGTTCCCGAATATCATCCCGCAGCTCACAATCGTCGAATAGTCGGGAATTCGCGACTCTGCCGGGTCCAAAAGGACCCGGCCTTTCCCTTCATACTTCCTCCACAATCACCTTCCAGACTGAACGTCAGTAAGGAGGACGTTCATGGAAAGTGATTTCGGTATGAGACGGTGGGTGATGGTCGCGCTTGTGCTGATAGCAGCGGTGGCCATCGGGTCCATCGCGTACCAGGCGGGCGTTGAGCGCGGCATTGCGTCGCATCCACCTGCAGCCGCAGCGCCTGGCGCGACGCCCGACGGCCAGGCAGCCGCTCCCGCCCCCTATCCGTACTACCCGTACCGGTACTACGGTCCGTGGCGATTCGGGTTTATCGGCCCGCTGATCTCGCTGTTCGTATTCTTCTTCATCCTGCGTGCGCTGATGTTCGCGCTGTTCGGATGGGGATGGGGATGGCGGCGGCGCTGGTGGAGGTACGGGCCGGACTTCGACCCGCGCTACGGGCCGTATGCATTCGAGGAGTGGCATCGCCGCGCCCACGAGCAGATGCGCGACGATCGCGCCCCGGCGCCGCCGACCGCATGATCACAAACCACGGAGCCACGGAGGACACGGAGCAATAAAGTCTCCGTGGTTCGTGTTCTTACCGACGCACGACGGCGACCGCGATGTGCACCGCGCGCGTCGCGTGATGCAGGTGCACCGGCGACGGGTAGTGCAACGCCAGCCAGGCGAGGTACGACCACGTCGCCGTGCCAATCGCACGCATTTTGCGGAACAGCCGCAGCCCGGCGATGCGTAGTGCAAGCACCGATTCGGTCGGCTGAAACCCGAAGCGCAAGTGCGTGCGCAACGACGGCCAGTTGCCGTAATCAACAAACGTCAGCACACCGCGCTTGCCGCACGCGGTCATCCATTCCGCAAGGTACGCTTTGAACCGCAGCCAGACCCCGGTGTTGCGGAAGGCGGGATCGATGTAGGCGTCGTAGGCGTAGACGTAACCGCGAGGAACGGCGATGGGGTAATCCCAGCCGGTCTCGCGATGCACCGGCCCGTCGGAGAACCACTCGTAGCCAATAACGCGGCCATCGACGAGCGCGACGACGCATCGGTCGCCCTCGCCGAATCGATGCTCGAACAACGCTCTCTTGTCCTGGAGCTGCGCGAGTGCCTCGAGATCGTCGGCGGTGGCGAAGCGTACGTCGGCGTGACCGCGCAGCATCGAGGGCGGCACGCTCGGCACGCTGTTCAGCTGCAGGAAGCAGAGCTTCCCGACATCAATCGGCCGCAGCGGCACTCGGCGCACCAGCTTCTGCGTAAGCAGCAACGGCGGTGTGCGTGCCAGCTGGCGCAGCGCCGTCCAGGTCATACCGGGCGCTCCGCGTTGAACACCGCGGCCGGCGCGTGCAGATAACGCGCTGCCTCGCGCTTCGACTGGATCATCCGGAACGCGCGCACGACCTGCTCCGGGTTCAGGCCGATGGCTGGCGCAGCATCCTGCGCCGCTACGCCGTGGTCCAGCGCGAACATGCAGAGATCCGTCTGCTGGAGCGAGAGACCGAAGTAGAACTCTTCCTGCGTCTGTTCAAGCGAATACGTATCGGTCGTGGGCGTTCGGCGGCGAATGTCATTAGGCACGCCGAGGTATGCGGCGAGCTCATAGACCTGGGATTTGTACAGATGCGCAATCGGCTTGACGTCGGCGGCGCCGTCGCCAAGTTTCACGAAGAACCCTTGATCGTGTTCGAGCAGGTTCGCCGTGCCGGCAACGGCGTAGCGGAAGCGATCCGCATAGTGGTATTCGATCATCTTGCGTACACGTTGCTTGAAATTGGTGGCGGCGACGACAGCCAGATACGCATCGAGCGGCAGACGCGCACGGCGCTGCTCGCCCGATGGAGAGCAGACGACGATCGAGAACACGGCATAGCCTGATTGCCTGATTTGATCCGGCAGCACGATCTTGCAGCGCCAACCGTCGCTGTACTCGGGAATGACGGTGCGGATGGCGTCATCGCGGCGTCGATAACATTCAGCAGCGGTCAAGGTGTCGCTGATGTCTTCGCGAACGGTACGGATGCCGAATTCGCGTGCCAGGCTCGTGGCGAGGCGTTCGCTGTCGGAAGAAGAATCCGCCTCCGGCATCATCAAGCCGATGACGCGATCGGATCCGAGCGCACGCGCAGCGAGTGCGCCGACGACGCTGCTGTCGATGCCACCTGACAACCCGACAACGAGGCCCTTGCGCCGCAGCTGATAAAACACGGTGTCGCGCAGAAACTCCTGAAGATCGCGCGCGACCGTTGCAGCATCGATGCGCAGGACGTCGGCCGAAAACGCAGTGACGACACTCATGCCGCGGAGGCTCCCCGCCGCATCGTCAGGAGGCGAAGCGCCCTGCGGCTCACCTTGCCGTTCGCGGATGTTGGCAGCGTCGATCGGATATCTACAACCTTCGGCACCATGAACGGCTCGAGATGCGCGAGACAGTGGCGCCGCACCTCGTCTGCCGTGAGCGCGCTGCCGTCCGCCGGCCTGACGGATGCGACGACCGCTTCGCCGCACAGATCGTCGGGCACGCCGTAGACGGACACTTCCGACACGCCTCGCAGCCGTGCAATAACTTCCTCGATGTAGCGCGGCGCGACCTTCTCCCCTCGGACTTTGATCATGTCGTCCCGCCGTTCGACAAAGTAGAGCAAACCGTTCGCATCGGTTCGAAACAGATCGCCGGTATGCAGGACGGCGTCGCCGGTGAGCAGATCGCGGCCCAGCACCTTCGAGGTCAGCGCCTCGTCGTTCCAGTACCCGCTCATGACGTGCGGGCCGCGCACGAGCAGCTCGCCATCGACGACGTCGGCCGACGTGCCCGGAATGGGAATACCAACCGAGTCGGGGTGTTGGTCGACGAGCTCTGGCGGCAGATATGACGCGCGCTGGCATTCGGTCTGGCCGTACATCAGAAACAACTCGGCGCGCGGAAACGCGGCGCGCAGCTTCCGCGTCTTCGCGACGGGCAGCGCGGCGGCGGCGTTGGTGATGTAACGGAGGTGCGGCAGCCGATGCATCCGCAGGTCCTGCTGCAGCAGCAGCGTCGCCATTGTCGGCACGATCGGAAAGCCGGTGATGCGCTCGCGCCGCATGGTATCGAGCACCGCGCGCGGGTAGATGAACGACGGCTCGAGCACCAGTGTCGCTCCTGCATAAAACGCCGTCGTCACCTGACCCAGGCCATAGGTGAACGACAGCGGCAGCACGCTGAGGATCACATCCATGGCGGTGTTGTACAGATAGCTGGTGATGGACTGCGCCGCGAACGTCAGATTGCGATGCGTCAGCATGACGCCCTTGGGCGTGCCCGTCGAGCCGGAGGTGTACACCAGCGCGGCGAGATCCACGTCCGCGCTGCCGCCGCTTGCGTCGTTGCACCGCGGATGCGTGCGTGGCGTGACGACAGGCTTGCCCGACGCATCGCGTTCCACTACGGCGGCGGCGCCGCTGTCGGACATCAGGTGGTCGCGGTATGCGGGACGCGCGTGTGGGTTGACGACGAAGAAGACCGCCCGCGCTTTGAGCACAGCGAAGATTGCCACGACGGCATCGGCGGAATTCTCCAGACAGACGGCGACACGGTCGCCGGGCCGGACGCCCGCGTCGTGCAGCATGCCGGCAACGCGGCGCGCCTCCTCGTCGATCTGGCGATAGGTGTAACGCTCGCCGCCGCACACCAGGGCCTCTTTGCGCGGCATGTCCACCGCGCGCGCCTCGAGCAGGTCGTTAACTCGCACGGGCGACGCGCTCCGCGGTTTTTCGCTCGACGAAACGCGCGACCTTCGTTACGGAATCGAGATTGTCCGGAACGATCTCGGCGTCATCGATGCTGATGCCGTAGCGCTCCTGCAAATGGCAGACAAGCTCCAGGATGCCAGTCGAATCGACAATGCCGCGCTGCTGGAACGAGTCGTCATTCGCAAACGCGAACCGGCCAGAGCCATCTCCAAAGAGAAAGTTATCGACGATGAATGTGCGCAGTTCCTGAATAAGAGCTTCCATAGGCGGTCAATGGGAAATGGTTGATGAAGCGGTCAACGATTAGCTGTGTCGAAATGATGCCGACGAGGGCCATGTCATCTGCCGCGCCAAGCGTCTCGCGCCCGCGGCACTTGTTGACGAGGCCTGCGACGGAAGACGCATCGAAGATGCCGCCGCGGCGCAGCTGCGACGGTTCGAGAAGATCCGCGACGTAGTCGTTCTTCGAGGTGAGGAACACTTTGGCGCCAGGTGCGCGGTAGGGCTGTTTCGACCGGCGCCAGATCTCGGTCGGGACGAGCGTCCGCACTGCCTGCTTGAGCAGGAACTTCTCGTTGAGCGCTCTCATCTTCAGAGTGGGCGGCAGCGTTGACGCGAACGCCACGACGTCGGGATCCAGGAACGGGAAGCGGCTTTCAACGCCGTGCGCCATGGCGACGCGATCGCCTTGCGACGACAGGATGAAGCCTGGCAGCAGCTGCTTCATCTCGAGGTACTGGCTCTGACAGAACGGATCCCATTCATCGAACGCGTCAGGCAGCTTTGCGACGAGCTCCGCTCGGCCGTCGAACGCACCAATCGCCGACTTCACGTCGTCGGACAGGAACATCTTCAGACGCGACGTGACGCGCCACCGCGGCAGATGCGAGAAGCACGGGTCGCGGAGGTCATCGCGGTCATCAGCGAAGAAGGCGCGCAGCGATGCAGCCGGTTGCCGCTGCAGCGACGGCAGATACGGATAGAGGCGTTTCGCGAGTGCGGCACGCCGGAGCGAGTGCGGGAAGCGCGCCCATAAGCGCCGCAGTTTCGCCTCCTTGAAGATGTCGTAGCCGCCAAACACCTCGTCGGCGCCTTCGCCGGTGAGGACCACCTTGTAGCCGTCCGCGCGCACCATCTGCGCGAGCAGATACAACGGGCCGGGAGACGTGCGCAGTTGTGTCGTCTCGGCGTGCCAGACGACGTCGGGCATGACGCGCGCGATGTCGTCAGCCGTGCAGCGCAGCTCGCGATGCTCGGTCCCGAGCGCGGCAACGACCTGCCGCTGATGCGCGCTCTCGTCGAACTCAGCGTCTGAGAACGCAATCGAGAACGTTCGCACGGGTGTGCGCGAGACGCGCGTTGCCAGCGAGGTGACAACTGCGGAGTCCAGTCCGCCGCTTACATAGGCCCCGACGGGAACGTCGGAGCGCAGGCGCAGCTTCGTCGCGCTCGTCAGGAGATCGACGAGCTGCTCGCACTCTTCGTCGGCACGGGCGTGTAGACGGGGAGCGAACGTTGGTTCCCAGTGCCGCTCGATCCTGATCTCTCCGTCGCGCCACGTCAGTGAATGTCCAGGCGGAAGCTCGTGGATTCCTTTGAAGATCGTTCGCGGCGCCGCGGTTGTCCAGAAGGTGAAGATGTTGTCGAGGCCGAGAGGATCGATTTCGCGCGACACGCCCGGATGCGCGAACAGCGCTTTGATCTCGGAAGCGAACAGGAACTCCGCACCGCACCGCGTGTAGAAGAGCGGACGTACGCCCAGACGATCGCGTGACAGGAAGAGCGTGTGCTCGCGCGAATTCCAGATGCCGAACGCCCATTGACCGTTGAGTCGGCGCACCGCGTCCGCGCCCAGCTCTTCGTAGAGATGCAGCAGGACTTCCGTATCGGATAGGCTTGCGAAATGGTGACCGCGCACGCGCAGCGCGTCGCGCAGTTCAACGTAGTTGAAGATCTCGCCGTTGAACGTGATCCAGAGCGATCCGTCTGCGTTGGACATCGGCTGCGCGCCGCCGGCGAGATCGATCACGCTCAGGCGCGCATGCGCCAGACAGGCATCGGGCTCGATGTGCACGCCGCGATCGTCCGGACCGCGGTGATCGAGCACGCCGATCATGGCCGCCACACGTGTCGGGTCGATGCTGTATCCCCGCGCCGCGCACACGCCCGCGATGCCGCACATGCCGGCTCAGGCTTGAGCAAAGCCGCAGCCAGCCTTTTAGGCCGTCAATTGCGCTCAATAGAGGAAGCGACTGCCACTTAGTGCCATGACCATGCCCACAGCCGCGCTTAGCGGAATCTTTTTACTGGGTGGAGACCTGCCCGTTCATCGACTTGGATTCGGTGCCATGCGCATCACCGGTCCCGGCATCTGGGGACCGCCGGCCGACCGTACGGAAGCGATCGCCACGTTGCGGCGCGCCATCGACCTCGAGATCAATCTGATTGACACCGCGGAGGCGTACGGACCGGGCGTGAGTGAGGAATTGATCGCCGAGGCGCTCTATCCCTATCCGACGGACCTCGTGATTGCCACCAAGGGAGGTTTTGATCGATCAGGCCCGGACGAATGGGAGGAGAACGCGCGTCCCTCGCGGCTGCGCGAGGAGCTCGATGGCAGCCTGCGCCGGCTGCGCGTCGCTCGCATCGACTTGTATCAGCTTCACCGCATCGATCCGAAGGTACCGGAGGAAGACCAGTTCGGCTTTCTCCAGGATGCGCAGCGGCAGGGAAAGATTCGCCACATTGGTTTGTCAGAGGTGGGCATCGACGAGATCGAACGGGCGCGGCGTTTCTTTCCGGTCGTCTCGGTGCAGAACCGCTACAACCTCGTCGATCGCGAATGGGAGGAAGTGGTGGACTACTGCGAGCGCGAACAGATCGCGTTCATCCCGTGGTATCCGCTCCAGGCCGGTGAAGTCGCGAAGAGCGGGTTGAAGCAGGGCGTGCGGAAGCTGCTCGGACGCGCGCCGGCAACCCACCGCGACGTCGGGAGCATTGGCAAACGGCATAACGCCACGCCGTCGCAAGTGGCGCTGGCGTGGCTGCTGCGCCGCGCGTCCGTGATGTTGCCCATTCCCGGCACATCCAAGCGCAAGCATTTGGAAGAAAACGTCGCCGCTGCCGCCATCCAGCTGCCGGACGAGGAGGTAAGAGATTTGCTGGGCGCGCGTGTGTGACTCCACGTACGCTCGTGACGTTTATCTTAGCGGCGATCTGCCTGTTCGTTTTTACATCGTCGTCTCGCGCGCAAACGCCGATTACGTGGACGAATCTGGTCAACGTTGCGGTGAATGGAAGCGACATTCAGAAGACGGCCGGTTGTGACGGCTGCCCCGATGCCGGGGCCACGTCGGTCGAACAGCTCAGCAGTGACGGTTACATCGAGTTCACGGTGGGCGAACTGAACACGATGTGGATGGCCGGGCTCAGCTACGGCAACGACGACACCACCTACACCGACATCGATTTCGGATTCCGCTTCAACGGCGCCGGCTACGCCGATGTTCTCGAGAACGGAATCTACGCAGGCGGCGACACCACCTATGCGGCGGGTGACGTGTTCCGCATCTCGATTGCGAACGGTCACGTCGAGTACAGCCAGAACGGCCGCTACCTGATGGAAAGCGCGCACGTTCCGCAGATGCCGCTGCTTCTCGATTCGTCGCTGCTCAGCATGGGGGCGACGATTCGAAATGCGGTCATCGCTGTCGCGCCGCCACCGCCTGCCGGAGGAGGGTTCACCGAGAAGTCTGGATCTCCCCAGCTGCGTGCCCGATTTACCACGGGACAGATTCAGTCATTTCTGCCCGCCGGCGGAGCAAAAGGGAAGTTCGCCTTTCCCGCGCCGTACAACACCGATGCCGTTCGCTTGACCAATGCGAGCGACTGCTCCGGCGGCGCCGATTGTCTGTGGTATGTCGGCTACTCCTATTGGCGCAACATCAACAACCATGTCGGCAGCAACGACATGTACATCTTCCTCGGCACCGACACGAACCGCGGTGGTGTCGGCCCGATCCTGATTCGCTACGACAAGACAACCGATGAAGTGCAGACCCTGGGGCCGCTGTTCGACAGCAGCAGTCCGTATCACTACGCCACCGGCGAGGGCTGGTACTTCAGCGCGACGCAGCCGACCACGCTCTATGCCTTCGTCGTTGGCGGGACGCAGCTGCGCCGCTACGACATCCTTACGCGCCAGTTCGATCCAGCGCCGGCGCTCGATCTGAACGCCTGTCCGCGGCCGAAGGTGTGTCCGTCGAGTGCGACCTACATTGGCCAGCCGCATTCGAGTGACGACGATCGCGTGCACTCGGCAACGGTGCAGAACGCCAATTGGCAAAGAATCGGATGCGTCGTATCGCAGCCGTCCGGCTTTCGCTACTACGCTCCGCCCGGAGGGTTCCTCTTCGACGAATGCCACGTCGACAAGTCCGGCCGCTGGCTGATGATGCTCGACAACCGTCCCGACGGCACGCGCATCAACCAGATTGTCGATCTCCGCACGGGGACGAAAACTACCGTAGATGGGACGGACGGGGCGCTCGGCCATCTCGACATGGGCTATGGCTATGCCGTCGGCGCCGACACGTACAACGCGCTGCCGAACGCGACCATTCTCCTGAAATTCCCGCTGACCACCACGCATCGACCAATCGGTCCGGTGGTGCATTACAACAAGCGCTGGGACATTGCCGCGGCCAACCACATCGCGCACGGCAACGCGGTCAATGCACCCCCCGAATCGCAGTACGCCTGCGGCAGCAACGCGAGCACCACGCCTGACATGGCGGACGAGATCGTCTGCTTCTCGCTGAATCCGAACCGCAACTCCGACGGTTCGCTCGACGTCCTCGTCGTCGGCCAGGTGATGACGGACCTGAACGCCACCGGCGGCGGCTCGGACGACTACTCGAAGCGACCGAAGGGAAATCTGGACGTAACCGGCCGCTATTTCATCTGGACGACGAATCTGGGTGGCAATCGGCTGGATGCGTTCATCGTCAAGATTCCGCCCTCCACAATCACTCCATAATTTGCTCGTACGATAGACGGCAGGGATGAAAACCATCCTTGTCGTGGACGATGAGCCGTCGATCGCGCAGATCGCAGGGGATTATTTGCGCCACGGCGGCTTCGGTGTGATCACCGCGACCAACGGCGTCGAGGCGCTGGCGCTGGCGCGCGCGCAGCGGCCCGACCTGATCGTCCTTGACCTCGGATTGCCGCGGATGGACGGCATCGAGGTCGCCAGGACGCTGCGGCGTGAAGGCAATGTGCCGATCATCATGCTGACCGCACGCATCGAGGAGTCCGATCGCCTCGCCGGTCTCGAACTCGGCGCCGACGACTACATGACAAAGCCTTTCAGCCCGCGCGAGCTGGTGGCACGGGTCAAATCGGTGCTGCGTCGCGTCGATGCGGCCGGCGCAGGCGGTGATGTGGTACGGCGCGGAGATCTGCTCATCGACAACACGCGCATGCAGGTGTCGCGCAACGGCACGCCGCTCGATTTGACAGCCACGGAGTTCCAGCTGTTTGCGGCGCTCGCGCGGCAACCTGGGCGCATCTTCACGCGCGCACAGCTGCTCGATGCTGTGCACGGCACCGACGTGGAAGCGTTCGAACGCGCCATCGATACGCACATCAAGAACATCCGGCGCAAGGTGGAACCGGATCCACGCAGCCCGAAGTACGTCCTCACCATCTACGGAATGGGCTACAAGTTCGCGGAATGAAGGACGACTGGGGACATCACTTGCGTCCACGGCCGCGGCCACTCTGGTGGCCCGACAACGAGCCATGGCCGCCGCGCTTCGGGCGGCGCTGGCGCAATCGACGCACGAGGTTCGAGCGTCGATTCATCGCGCTCGTCTGGATTGGTGTCTTCCTCATCTTTGCCGGCGTAAACACGCTGTTGTCGTGGCTGTTCCCCGACATTCACCTGATCGGACCGTCGATCCGATCCGTGCGGCCGCTGTTCGTGCTGTTCTGGGTCTTCGTCATCTTCACGTTCGTCATCCCCGCGATCCGCCGCTTCGGTTCGCCGCTCGGGGGCATCGTCGAAGCGGCCGATCGGGTGGCGGACGGCGACTATTCGGTCCGCGTGTCCGAGTACGGACCAGGCTGGATGCGTACCATCGCGCACGCATTCAACAGCATGACGAGCAAGCTGCAGTCGCAGGACCAGCAGAGGCGGCATCTGATGGCGGACATCGCCCACGAACTTCGCAATCCGCTCGCTGCCCTGCAGGGAAGGCTCGAGGGGATGCTGGACGGCGTCTATCCTCGAGACGAGGCGCAAATCAACGCCGTGCTTCAGGAAACCCAGATGTTGACGCGCCTGGTCGACGACCTGCGCACGCTCGCGCACAGCGAAAGCGGCACGCTGGCGCTGCAGAAGGAGTCAACGGACATGGGCGTGCTCGTCAACGACGCGGTGACCGCATTCTCCGCCGATGCCGCCGAGCGGAAGGTAACGCTCGACGTTCAGGCAGCTTCCGACCTTCCGCTCATGGAAGTCGATCCGCTGCGCATCCGTGAGGTGCTGACGAACCTGATTTCCAACGCGCTGCGCCATACACCAGAGGGCGGCCGTGTCACCGTCGCGGGGTCATCGACTTCGGAGTCCGTTGTCCTGTCGGTCAGCGATACCGGATCGGGCATCCCGGCAACGGAGCTGCCGAAGATCTTCGATCGGTTTTACAAGGGCCGCGCGTCTCGCGGATCGGGGCTGGGCCTCACGATCGCGCGCAACCTGGTCGTGGCACACGGCGGCGAGATCCACGCCGACAGCGTCGAAGGGAGGGGGACAGTTATTTCGATTCGCCTGCCACTGCGCCCGCGCCAATCGTGATTGTTTTGCCATTCGCGAACGTCGCCTTGCCGCTTGTCGCGGTCGGCGTGCCATTGCGTGCGAGAAAACCATCGATGGTAATCTGAGCGCCGGCGGGAAAGTCCTCGGGCCGCGTGCCGCGACGGTAGAGGGCGTTGGCGGCGGCCGTTTCGAACGCCCAGTTCACCACTTTACCGTCCTCGCCCTTCACGTCGATGTAGATCCAGCCGTGCGGGTTCGACCAGCGCACCATCGTGATGGTGCCGGTCAAGGTAATCGGCTTGTTGATATCGAATTCGGCGGTGAAGGAATGATGCGCGGACACAGGTAATGCCCACGCGCAGAGCAGCAGAATGGCAATCCCTAGTCTCTTCACTTGACGCTCCCGTCCCGCACGTCTTTCAGGTGCAACAGATCCTGATTGTCCTCCAGACACGCCACTTCGAGGAGCTCGCCCTTTGGATTGCGCTTCAGCGGCATGGCGATTGTCCACGGACGGGTGAACACGACCGGGTCGCTGACCGTGGCCTGGTACTGGATCGTATTACCGCTGACAGGCGTGAACCGCTCGACGACGGTGGCGGCGTAGCTGATCACGTCGCCCACTTCGTTCAGCCACGTCTTGCCATTCAGGTTCGTCGTCTCGACGACCAGCGTGTCGCCGTCCCATCGGCCGATCGAGTCTCCCTGCCAGAGGCGGATGGTATCGGGCAGGTGCGTGCGCCTGTCGAGCGGGATGATGCGCCACGACATGCGCTCGAGCAGGATGACGACATGAGTCGGCGTCTGGATGATGTAGAACGGCGAAGGAACGTAGAGCGACCGAGGCACGCCGCCTGGGAAGCAGTGTGCGGTCGGGTCGTCGTAGCCGCGCGCCGGATTCGCGTAGCGATCCTGCCTCTCGGCGCGTGCCCAGTCCTGATATGGCATCCCGCCGGATTTCGGATCGATCAGCACCCCGCGTCCGCCGGGCGTAAACGGTTCATGGTGCGGTTCGAATCCCCAGTTCGCCCCGCCCGCGTCGGCTTCCGTGAACCCTGAGATGTCAGGCTTGCCGTCGGCCATGCGCGGCAGCGTCCTCTCGGGTGCGCTGGGCGTCTCTGCGGCCGAGCCCTGCGCGGCGGGAAATGGTTTTACCGGCGGCGCATCTTTGCGGTACCAGGTACGCGCGTCTGGTTTGAAATCGCCGCGCGCCTCCTCCATGTCGGCGCGGCACTGATGCTCGAGGATGCGGCCCATCGTGTTGTTCGCCTGACGCACGAGCGGTGTCGTCATGGTCCACGGCCGAGCGAACACTTTCGGATCCTCGATCGTTGCCTCGTAGCGAATCGTGTCGCGATCCACCAGCGTGTAGCGCTCCGTGACGCGCAGCGCATCGCTGTGGTAATCACCGCGATCGTTGAACCACGTCTGGTCGTTGTGGTTCGTCACGTCCACGACAAGTGTGTCGCCGTCCCAGCGGCCGCGCGAGTCGCCCATCCAGAAGGGGAGCGGCGTCGAGGCTTTGGTGCCGTTGGTGTAAATCAGTCTGAACACCTGCTGCCATGCGAACGTGAAGGCAACCGCATCGCGCGTCTGAAAGACCTGGAACGGATAGTCCAGGTACATGATGCGTGGGACGCCAGCCAGGAAACATTCGGCGAGCGGATCGGCAGTGGTGCGCTGCGCGAAGTTGTCACGCTGCTTTGCGGCGGCAGCGGGCAGGTAAGGAAGCATGCCGAAGTCCGGCATGGCCGCACGTTTCCAGATCCCTTGCAGGTCCGGCTTGCCATCAGAGGTTCGCGGAATCGTCTGCGCAGTCGTCTGGGTCGCCGCCGCGCGCACGTATTTCTTCACTGCCTTCGGCCCGACCTCGGCCCCGTAGACATTGCCGTCCGCATCCGCCGCCACACCTTCAGCAGCGCTTGTGCCGGTCGCCTTGTCAACCGGATCAGGAATGAAAGCCGTGACCGAACCATCACGGGCGCTCCCGATGCGGATGCCGCGCTTCCATCCATCATGATTGCGCGACACCGACTCGGACTCCGAATCCGCGACGTACATCACATCGCGCTTGTCGATGTAGATGCCGCTCGGACGGCTGAACTGTCGCCACACATCGAGCTGTTTGCCGTCCTGATCGAAGATGACGATGCGATTGTTGCTGCGGTCGCCGACGAACAGACGGCCGCGCGAATCCATCGCGAGCGCGTGCGGCCCGTCAAGTTGCCCGCCGCCGGAGCCCTTCGTGCCCCACATTTTCAGGAGCTTCCCGTCCTTCGAAAATTTGAGGATGCGCGAGTTCGCGCCACCGTGTCCTTCAGACACGAAGATTGTTCCATTGGGCGCGACGAGGACGTCGTTTGGCTGGTAGAAGTAGCCGGGCGCCGCGGCGCCGCCGCGCGTGCCGAGCGTCATCAGCAGCTTTCCGTCGGGACTGAACTTGAAGACTTGATTGCCGCGCGTTGCACCTGGCGGTGGTCCAAAGAGCGTGTTCGCCGCAGTACCCTGCGGGCGCGGCGCGTCGTCTTGTCCGTCGGTGACCCAGACGTTGCCGTCGCGGTCAACGAAGATACCGTGTGGAAAGAGCAGCAGGCCCTCGCCGAAACTTTTTACGAGCTTGCCGGACGGATCGAACTTCAGAATCGAGGGGAGATTTGATCCCGCGCACGAGTTGGTGCCGCAACGCTCGCCGACCCAGATGCTGCGCCCGTCTTTGTCGATCTCCACCGCGCTCGTCGATCCCCACTCACGTCCGTCGGGCAGCTTGAAATAGTTCGCGACAGTGCGATACGGGTTCGGCAGGTTGTTGGTCGGTGACGCGTCCGCCTGCGCAGCTGGCCGCGCCGAAGCCGTCAGCGAAGGCGCGAGCGCTGCCGTGATGAGCGCTGCCAGCGCGAACGTCACGAGGGCCATCTTCATGCGCATAACCTTACCTCAGCCGTCACATTCGTTACGGAAGTTTTGAGCACGCAGCGACGGCGTTTATATTCGCATTGAATGTCCTTCGGCGAGTTGAACTCCGCTTCGATCATCTCCACCGGTGTGTCTGGCCTTGATGAACTCCTCCGCGGCGGCCTCACGCCGAACCGTCTGTATCTCATCGAGGGTTCTCCGGGCACGGGCAAGACGACGCTCGCAATGCAATTCCTCCTCGAGGGTCGAGATCGCGGCGAGAAGACACTCTACGTGACATTGTCCGAAACGAAGAACGAGCTGACTGCGATTGCGCGGTCGCATGGTTGGAGTCTCGACAACGTTGAGTTGTTTCAGCTCAGTCCCGCCGAGGGCATGAAGCCGGAGGACCAATACACGCTCTACCATCCGGCCGAAGTCGAACTCGGCGAGACGGTCAAGTCGGTCCTCGAAATTATCGATCGTGTCGATCCGACACGCGTCGTTTTCGATTCCTTGTCGGAGTTGAAGCTGCTCGCGCGTGATCCGCTGCGGTATCGGCGGCAGATTCTGGCGTTGAAGGAGTACTTCTCCGGGCGCGAGTGCACGGTTGTCATGCTCGATGACCTGTCGGCCGGCGGCAGCGATCTACAGCTGCAGAGCCTGGCCCACGGCGTCATCCTGCTCGAAATGCTGCCGTTCGAGTATGGCCGCGCGCGTCGTCGTCTGCGCATTGTGAAGTTCCGAGGTGTTTCGATCGTAGAGGGATTTCACGACTTCGTTATCCGGCAAGGTGGTCTCGATGTGTTCCCGCAATTGGTCGCGGCAAATGAATCGATGGCGCGCGCGGGCGTGGTCGCCAGCGGCATGGCGGAGCTCGACCAGCTTCTCGGAGGCGGCCTGACGTGGGGCACGACAACCCTGATGATTGGTCCCGCAGGCAGCGGCAAGTCGACCCTGGCCGCGCACTACGCGGCGTCCGGCGTCACCCAGACCAACGGTGCAATCTTCCTTTTCGATGAGCGCGCCCGCACGTTCATTGCGCGCTGCGATGCACTGGGGATGAAGCTCAGCGAGCGGTTAGCTTCGGGGCACGTGAAGCTCACGCAAATCGAACCCGGCGACATGTCACCCGGTGAGTTCAGTCATCGCGTGCGCCTGGCAGTGGAGCGCGACAACGCACGGGTGATTCTCATCGATAGTCTCAACGGCTATCTGAATGCAATCCCGCAGGTGGAAGGGCCGCTCGTGCGCATGCACGAATTGCTGTCGTTCCTGAACGAACGCGGCATCGTCACGCTGATGGTCGTGGCGCAGCACGGCATTGTCGGGTCGAATATGGCGACGCCGATCGACGTCAGTTATCTCGCCGACACCGTGGTGCTGCTTCGGTTCTTCGAATCGGCCGGGGTGGTCCGCCGCGCGGTGTCGGTAATGAAGAAACGCAGCGGCCCTCACGAACAGACGATTCGCGAATTCCAGCTCGGTCCGGATCGGCTCCACGTTGGAGCCGCGCTGTCGGACTTCCAGGGAGTACTCACCGGCGTCCCGCACTACATCGGTGCCGCCGCGCCGTTATTCAAATGAGTGCCGTGCCGGACGACGCGAGCAGAGTCCTGATTTATGCGCCTATCGGGCGCGACAGTGAGTTGACGGCCGACCTTCTCACCCGCGCCTCTATTCCGTGCCACGTGTGCCGTTCGATGCAGGACGTGTGCGACGAGCTCGAGAAAGGGGCGGGCGCGGTTCTCCTCACCGAAGAGGCGCTGAACGACGCGCGCCTCGATGACCTCACCGCGGCTCTCGAGACGCAGCCGCCGTGGTCTGATATTTCGCTTCTTCTCTTTGCGGGCACGGATCGCAGTCAGGCGTCACTGCGGACGCTGCACAAACTCGAAGTGCTGCGCAACGTCACGCTGCTCGATCGTCCGGTGCGGACCGCGGCCGTGGTCAGCACTGTGCGGGCGGCGCTGCGCGGGCGTCACCGCCAGTACGAGCTTCGCGACACGCTGGTGGCGCTGCAGAAGGCGCGACTCGACGCCGAGAACGCCAACCGCTTGAAGGACGAATTCCTCGCGACCGTGTCGCATGAGCTGCGCACGCCGCTGAACGCCATCCTCGGATGGGTGTCGTTGCTGCGGCAGGCGCGCTTCGAGCCCGCGCGCGTCGCCGGCATTCTCGAGATCATCGAGCGCAACGCCCGGGCACAGGCGCAGTTGATTGCAGACGTGCTGGACATCTCGCGCATGGTCAGCGGGCGGGTCAAGCTGGAAGTCTCGCCCGTATCGCTCGCGCGCGTCATCTGCGACGCTGTCGATTCCATTCGCCCCGGCGCCGCGGCTCGTGGCGTTGCGTTGCATCTCGACGTCGAGGAAGGCCCAATCGCCAACGCGGATCCCGATCGGCTGCAGCAGGTCGTCTGGAATCTGCTGTCGAACGCGTGCAAGTTCACGCCCGAAGGCGGCCGCATCGATGTGAAACTGCGAGCGGACGCGTCGCACGCTACGATCACGGTGTCCGACACCGGCGCCGGCATTTCCGCCGACTTCCTGCCCTACGTGTTCGATCGCTTCCGTCAGGCCGAGCAGGGCTTCACTCGTTCGCACGGCGGCCTGGGACTGGGTCTCGCCATCGTCAAGCACCTTGTAGAGATGCATGGCGGCGACGTGCGAGCGATGAGCGACGGCCCGCACAAAGGCGCAACGTTCGAAGTCCGGCTGCCGCTGGCGCGGACCGTCATGCGCAGTCCGTGGACTCGCGGCGCCGACGAGCGTCCGGCAGAGATGCCGCACCCCGATCTCGCAGGCCGTTCGATCCTCGTCGTCGATGACGATGAAACGACGCGCGATTTGATGGTGACGATGCTGTCGCAGTGCGACGCGCAGGTGAAGGCGGTGGACAGCGTGCGCGCGGCGATGGCCGAGTTCGAGGCGGAAATGCCGGAACTGATTGTCGCGGACCTCGGCATGCCGGAAGAAGACGGCTTGTCGATGATCCGGCGTATCCGTCAGCGGCCGCCGGCACGTGGAGGGCTGGTGCGGGCGATTGCCGTTTCGGCGTACGCGCGGCCGGAGGATCGCGCGGCGGCGCTGACCGCCGGGTACGACGACTTCCTGACGAAGCCGGCGATCCCCGGCGATGTGTTACGCGCGGTGGATCGCTGTCTGGCTCGTCCGCCTCGGGCTACGCGGGAACGCCGACGCGGGCAGCGCGCGGCGCCGCAACCGACGCCCGCAGACCAAAGGCCATGATGGCCGCGCCCAGCGCCAGCGCGGCGCTGCCATAGAAGCACGCATCCCAGCTGCCGAAGCTCTCGTAGAGCAGCGCGGCGGTGCCGCCGCCGATGATCGACGCAACGCCCTTGGCCGAATACATCACGCCGTAGTTCGACGTCGCATGCTTCGCGCCGTAGTAGTCGCCCACGAGCGACGGGAAGAGCGAAAAGACTTCGCCCCAGGTGAGGTACACGCACACCAACGTGACCGTGAACAGGATGCCGGACTGCCGGCCGAGCGTCAGCACCAGCATCAGGCAGACGGCCTGGAGCAGGAACGCGACGGCCATCGCCGTCTCGCGGCCGATTTTGTCCGACGCCCAACCCCAGAAAATGCGGCTTGTGCCATTGGCCAGCGCGTTGAGCGAAGTGGCGAGCGTGAGGAAGCCGACGCTGATGCCCCATGACGCGGCCATCGGTCCGGAGTTCGCGGTGACCAGCAGTCCGCCGGTCGCCATCATCAGGAACATGGCATAGAGCAGATAGAACTGTGGCGTCCGCAGCATTTCGCCGGTGGTGAACTGGCGCGAGCCGATGGTCGCTGACGGCGCGGCAGTGCGCATGGACGCTGGCTGAGCCGACGGAGCCGGATGTCGGAGGAACTGCGCGACGATGAGAATGATGCCGCCCTGCAGGAGCCCGGTCCAGAGAAACGCCTGGCGGTAGCCGTAGTGTGCGAGGACCCACGCGATCATTGGCGTGAAGAGCGCCGCGCCGCCGCCGTAGCCGCCCGCGATGACGCCCGCCGCGAGACCGCGGCGATCGGTGAACCACTTGAGTGCGGAACCGATGCAGCCGCCATAGACCAGCGCCGCGCCGATCCCCGCTGTGATGTATAGCGCCCAGAACGCCGGCAGCGATGGAGCCATGCCGAGACCGCCCCACCCGATGGCGCAAAGAATGGCCGCGACGCTGGTGAAGATGCGCGGTCCCAGGCGATCGATCAGCCAGCCCTGCACGGGCTGCACCCATGTCTGGAAGAGGATGAAGAGCGTGAACGCCCACTGAATGTCAGAGAGCTTCCAACCGGTGCCCGCCTGGACTGGCTTGACGAACAGCGTCCATGCGTACTGCAGATTGGCGATCATCACCATCGCAATGACGGCGGCCACGAGTTGAAACCAGCGGTTCTGAATCCTCATCGCTCCTCCAGTCAGTCCCGCGCAAATATACAATTGGATTTCTTGGCGGGCAAACCACTCACAGTCATCCAAAGCGGAACGTTACGGCGGCACCTCGAGGAGCAGATTTCCGGGGAAGTTCGCTTTGATGCGGTCTCGCGGGCGCTTTATTCCACCGACGCCAGCGTCTATCAGATGCACCCCCTCGGCGTCGTCATTCCAAAATCACGGGAAGACATTCTCCGGACAGTCAATCTGGCGCGGGCGCATGGCGTTTCTATCACCGCCCGCGGCGGCGGCACGTCGCAAGCCGGACAGGCGATCGGCCACGGCCTGCAGATGGACTGCTCGAAGTATTACAACCGCATCCTCGAGCTGAACGTGCCGGAGCGCTGGGCGATTGTCGAGCCGGGTATTGTCCTGGACGAGCTGAACGCGCAGTTGAAGCCGCACGGTCTGCGCTTCGCGCCGGATATCTCGACGGCAAGCCGCGCCACCCTCGGCGGGATGATCAGCAACAACTCGTGCGGCGCGCGATCGGTGATGTACGGAAAAACCATCGATCACGTGCTCGAGCTGGATGTCGTCCTCGCGGATGGATCGCAGGCGCATTTGCGGCCGCTGAATCGAGCGGAGCTCGACACCGCCTGTCAGGGCGATACGCTTGAAGCGAAGTGCTACCGGGAGGTGCGGCGCGTCGCGCTCGAGTGCGCGGACGAAATCGAGAAGCGCTACCCGAAAGTGGTCCGCCGCGTCGGCGGCTACAACCTCGACGAGTTCGTCAACCCGGACAAACCGTTCAATCTGTCGAAGATCATCGTCGGCTCCGAGGGCACGCTGGCGATGATCACGGCCGCCAAGGTCAATCTCGTGCCGCTGCCGAAGGAAAAGGCGGTCCTTGCCATCGAGTTCGACGAGCTGCTCGACGCGCTCGCGGCAACGCCCGTCATCCTGAAACACAAGCCGTCGGCTATCGAAGTCATGGACCGCTTCATCCTGAATCACGCGCGGGAAAACCCGGCGATGGACCGGATGCGGCGATCGATTCTGCAGACAGAGGACCCTGGAGCGCTGCTGAACGTCGAGCTGTATGCGGATCGCGCGGAAGATCTGCCGCCGCGCCTGGCAGCCATCGAGCGCGACCTGGCGCGATTCAAATGCGTCTATCGCCGGCTGATGGCGCTGCCCGAGCAGGCGCGCGTCTGGAGTTTCCGCGAGATGTCGCTCGGCTTGTCGATGGCGATGAAAGGCGACGACAAGTCCCTGTCGTTCGTCGAGGACACGGCCGTCAAACCCGAGGTGCTGCGCGACTACATCGACGAGTTCCTGGCGATGATCAAGCGCAACGGCAGCTCCTCTGGTGTCTACGCTCACGCGTCGGTCGGCTGTCTGCACGTCCGGCCCGTCGTCAACATGAAGACCGCTGAAGGGATCGCGAAGTTCGAACGGATTGCCACCGACAGCGCCGACCTCGTGCTGAAGTACGGCGGCGCACTCTCGGGCGAGCATGGCGATGGCCTGGTGCGCGGCTGGTTCATGGAGAAGATGTTCGGTCCGGCGCTGTATCAGGCGTTTCGCGCCGTGAAGCACACCTTCGATTCCGGCGGCCTCTTCAATCCCGGGAAGATCGTCGACTGCCCATCGTTCACCTCGAACCTTCGCTACGGAGCCGGCTACCAGACGCCCGACCCGCCGACTTACTTCGATTACTCGGAGTACGGCGGCTTCGGCCGCGCAGTGGAGATGTGCAGCGGCGTCGGCGCCTGCCGCAAGAAGCTGGAAGGAACGATGTGTCCATCGTTCATGGCGACGAGGGACGAGAAGGACGTCACGCGCGGTCGCGCGAATACGCTGCGGCTGGCGATGACAGGTCGCCTCGCCGAAGCAGGACTCGACGATGAGGGGGTGCTCGAGACACTTGACCTCTGTCTCGAGTGCCGCGCGTGCAAGGCCGAGTGTCCGGTTGGCGTCGATGTCGCGCGCTTCAAGAGCGAGTTTCTGGCCGAACACTGGCGAAAGCACGGCATCCCGTTAGGGAAGCGTGTGCTGGGCAACGTGCGGGAGCTGTCGAAGATCGGCAGCCAGTTCGCGCCGCTCGCGAACGCGATGGCGGGCAGCGGGTTCGGCCGCTGGATGAACGAGAAGCTGTTCGGCATCGATCGCCGCCGCACGCCGCCGGCGTGGGTGAGCGAAACCTTCGAGGCGCGGTTCAGGCAGGTCCGCCTTAAGACGGATTCCACCGGTGCGGTCGCGTCCGGCTCTCGCCGGGTCATCCTCT
>Ga0310811_10001634_pt1 | contig 27939 bp, 17 predicted proteins | sample YCmetagenome_FD_207642 | JGI IMG/M metagenome (GOLD analysis project Ga0310811, IMG submission 207642) | Soil microbial communities from experimental microcosm in Duke University, North Carolina, United States - YC | ecosystem: Engineered > Artificial ecosystem > Soil microcosm > Unclassified ... | reverse complement strand
CGCGAATAGCCTTTCCGCGCGACATGGCTACAAACAAAATCTGCATAGGCGTCCAGATAACGCATATGGCGGAAGCGGGGCCTGAAAGCCGTCCGCTCGCTTTTTGCAAAATCCTTGAACCAGCGGATGCGGCCGGCACCAATTGGCTCGTCCCCCAGATAGACGATCACATGCGTGCATTGATAATCGTTGCCGTCGATGGCGTGATCCATCGGGAACTGGGTGTCTTCCGTATAGCATATGGCGCGAATGCCCATTACGTGTAAGAACTGCTGCGGTGTGGTCACGACTTCGACACGAAGTGCATTGTGGCCAGCATCCATAGCGTTTTTTTGATCAGCCATATTTACCCTCCACCACTGGCAGGCGAAGAGTGGCCAATTACAGTAACCCACGGTAGCAGCCGGTCAGCCCAACTGATGTCCATTTCTGAGCAACGATTCGGGAGGTCACATGTTAGAGAAAATCCAGGAGTGGTACCTCGAAGCAGCCGCCCTACATGGAGACAACTGGTCTAAAATCGAAAGTTACGTGGCGCAGAAGATTGCGGCCGTGGGTCGTGCGGATCACGCGCAGGCGTTGGAGCAGATCCGCACTCTTCTAAGAAACAACCGCGGGATATTGAATTAAGTGCACGTGAAATAGAGCCGTAAACACCAGTCACACCTTGGGGGGTGCAGTGCCATGTGTTTATATCGAGTGTGGCATGAGCAGTGAATGCGTTTTCATCGTCGATGACGATCCGTGCATCCGCGATTCCATCCGGATGCTTTCGGAATCGGCGGGATTCAAAACCCGCACTTTTCCTTCGGCCGAAGCATTTCTGGCCGATCCGTCTCCCAAACGCGGCTGCCTGATCGCCGACGTCCGCATGCCGGGCATGAACGGCATGGAATTGCAGGAAGAAATCGGCCGCCGTTACGCACAACTTCCCGTCATCATCATAACCGGCCATGCCGACATTCCCCTCGCCGTGCGTGCCATGAAGGCGGGTGCGGTGGACTTTCTGGAAAAGCCCTTCGACGGCGCTCGGCTGATGGAGAGCGTGCGCCGCGCCACGGAGATGGGCTCAAAGACCCGCTCCAGGAAGGAAGAAAGCCGCACCGCCAGAAGATTGCTGGACCATCTCAGCCAGCGCGAGCGCTCCGTTCTCGACAGGCTGGTGCAGGGCCAGCCGAACAAGATTGTCGCGCATGAGCTTGGCATTTCCCCCCGTACCGTGGAAATCCACCGGGCCCATATCATGCTCAAGATGGATGCCTCCAGCCTGGCCGATCTGGTACGGACGGTGCTGACGGCGCAGAGCGCCTGAGCGGTCCTTCTCAGGATATGCCGGTCACAGCGGCGTGGACCCCGTCACCTCCGCCAGAAGGCTGAAGAACCCCTTTTTGCGGACGGAATTGATTCCCCAATCGACCGGCAGGCTTTGATAGCCGTCCTGGAACCGCTCGCGGATCTGGCGGTAATCGAAATAGCCCCAGCCGCTATATTCCTCCACTGCAGCCAGCATATTGTTATCCGGCTTGTCGAAGTCGAAGTGATCGTCTTCGTTGATGAGCAGGGGCTGGCCGCGATAACCGGGGGTCGCGCGAATTTCGCGCGCCTTGGCACGGATGGCATCCGGCGTGGCAAGACCGTTGCCGTGATACAGCACGTAATCCGCCGTCTCCAGCAGCCTGCCCGGCAGGGCGGGAGGCATGGCGAAACTGGTGCTCACCAGCAGGCGGCCCGCTTTGGTTTTCACCTTGCCGGTGCTGCGGGATTGAACACGCGCCACCAGCTCATGACTGCGCGCCGGTTTGACGATGTCATAGGCCCAGCGCGGGATATCGCATTCGTTCGTGACTTCGATGATCACATTGGTATAGCCGCCGCTGCAGACAAGGTCGGTGATTTCATCCGCGGCCCGGATGAGGGCGGCTTCATCGGCCAGGACCGGCGTGGCCGAGATATAGAAAAAGCCCAGATTGACCACCATTCCCGCCCGGTCGGCCGCATCCAGAACACGCAGCAGTCGTGCGCGATAGTCGGGAAGCAGCCGGCCTTCCGGCGTGTAGCCGCTGGTGTGCCAGGGCTGGTGCCAGCCATAGCCCATCGGACTGCCGCCCTGGATGTTGAATGCGATCGAGGTCAGGCCGTGCTGGCGATAGACCGGCAGCATGGCGATGAATTCGCTGGTGTTCCTTTCCGGATCCCAGGGGCCGTCCGCATAGGCCCACATGCCGCGGGTTTCCGGATTCTGGTCATTGATGATGCAGTTCACCATCCGGGAGGTGAACAGTTGGCCTTCCACCTTATGGCCCTTGTAGACGCGTCCGGGGTAAGTGGGCTTGCCATTGATGTGGAAGGCGTTGCCCTCGATGGACACGGATGTCGAGCGCCCGGCGGAGGCAGCCAACGCTTCCCCTGCACCGGCCAGCACGAACGGCACGGCCAGGGTTTTGACAACTTGACGGCGATCCTGGGTCATGACGCGCCCCCCTTTTGCTATCGGAAGAATCTGCAGCACTCTGCCCGCCCCTGCAGGCAGGCGAAAGCAAACTGTGAAAAGGCCGGAGCGGCAAGCCCCCAGGATGACCGTTATGGCGGCCGTTATGTCGGGACAACCGGCTGCGCGGCCGCTTTCGCCCTGGAGCCGCGCCCCAGCACGCGATTCAAGGCGCCGGCAAGCTCGTCCTGGACCACCGGCTTCTGCAGAACTGGCACCAGGGTGAAGCGGGGATCCAGGCTGTGCGACCCATATCCGGTGACAAACAGGAACGGCACCCGCTGCTCGGTCAAAAGCTCCGCCAGCGGATAGACGATTTCGCCGTTCAGATTCATGTCCAGGATGGCGCCTTCGAACCGCTCCTGCGTGGCGGCGCTGATGGCCTCGGACAGCCGGCCGATCGGTTCCGTCGGGTGATAGCCGATGGTCTTCAGCAGATCCTGCATGAACAGGCCGACCATCAGCTCATCCTCGACAAGGAGAAGCCGGGAATCTCCGTTGGCGGAAGATGCTTGCTCTTCCCGGACTGCTGCCGTGTCCGCTCGCTGGGGACCGTCCTGCTGCCGCAACTCCAGGGTAAAGCGGAGGCCGGCGGGGAGCCAGGCAAAGTGTGTGCGTCCCCTGCGGCCGCCGCCGAGACTGGTGATGATCTTGGTGCCGAAACCGCGTCTGGCCGGCGGGACGACATTGGGGCCGCCCGACTCTGTCCAGTTCAGGAACAGCGTCCCGTCCACAGTCGACCAGCTGATATCCACCCGGCCTGTCGCAACCGAAAGCGAACCATATTTGGCCGCATTGGTGGCGAGCTCGTGGACCGCCATCGCCACCAGCTGGGCCTGTTCGGGCACCAGCACCAGGCTCGGTCCTATGGCCGTCACGCGGTTGGGATTTTCGCAGTGATAGGGGGCCAACTCCTCCTGCACCAGGCGCCTGATATCGGCGCCTTCCCAGCGTGACTGGGACAGCAATTCGTGGGTTTGCGCCAACGCTCCGATCCGCCCCTCGACCGCTTTGGCATAGTCTTCGATGCTGTCGCGCCTGGCCATCCGTACAATCGCCTGCACAACGGCCAGCGTGTTCTTGGCGCGATGGTCCACTTCGCGCGCCAGCAAGGCCTGGCGGGTCTCCGCTTCCTTGCGTTCGGTAATATCCGTCGTGACACCGCTGAACCGGACGGGAATGCCCGCGGCATCGAAGGACGCAACCGCCACCGCCGTGCACCAGCGTATTTCGCCGGTCGGGCGTAGGATGCGAAATTCCAGCTCGGAGGTCGCATTGTCCGGGCCGAGATTCCTGATCAGGCCGCGGATCTTGTCGACGTCTTCGGGATGAAGTCCCTTTTTCACATTCTCCGAGCTGGGGACAAAGCTCGCATGGTCCACGCCGAAAATGTGGCTCTGCCCCTGGTCCCAGAACCAGGCTCCCGTGATCAGATTGAAATCCCAGGAGCCCATATTGCCGGCCGCCAGCGCCAACCCGCGACCCTGCTCGCTTTGCCGCAAGCGGTCGGCGGAAAGCGCCAGCGCCTCGGTGCGCTCCGCAACCCGGCTCTCCAATTCGTCATTGAGTTTCTGCAGGTCCCTGGTCTTGCGGAACAGTTCCGCAAACACCCTGACCTTGGCCCTGAGCAGCTCCGGCACCAGAGGCACGGAAAGATAATCCACGGCGCCGGCAGCATAGCCCCTGAGATAGTCGCTTTGCGTGAAATGGACGGCGGAAATGAAGATGATGGCGGTCTTCTGGAAGCGGGGATGCTCCCGTATCATCTCGGCAAGCTCAAAGCCGTCCAGTTCCGGCATGCAGACATCGACCAGGATGACGGCCACCTCCGACTTCAGCAGGTAGGCCAGCGCCTCCTTTGCCGAGGAAACCGCGACGAGATTTTCGTCCAGTTCCGCCAGCATCACTTCGTAGCTCAACAACTTTCCCGGCTGGTCATCCACCAGCAGGATGTTGACGCGATCTTTTGTTTCTACCGGCTTGTTCACGGGCGCGCTCACCGGTGCAGCCACATCCGCAACGCGGACAGGAGCTGTTCCGTGTTGACGGGTTTGGCGAGATAGTCGGAGGCGCCCGCTTCCAGGCATTTTTCCCGGTCGCCCTTCATGGCTTTCGCCGTCAGGGCGATGATCGGCAGGCGCCTGTAGTCGGGCTCTTCCCGGATACGGGAGATGGTTTGATACCCGTCCATTTCCGGCATCATGATGTCCATCAGCACAATGGCCAGTTCGGGCGTGGAGTGGACTAGGTCGATCGCCTCCATGCCTGTCGTGGCGGTCAGAACCCGCATGCCGCGGCGCTCCAAGGCGCTGCTGAGCGCAAAGATGTTGCGTGCATCGTCATCGACCAGAAGCACGGTCTTGCCGACCAGATCCTCGTCGGAACTGGTGAGTTTCTCCAGCATCATCTGCTTTTCACGCGGCAGGTCGGTCACGTTGCGATGCAGGAAAAGCGCGGTTTCATCCAGTAGCCGCTCGGGCGATTCCACGCCTTTCACCACGATACTGCGCGCCACCGCGTGCAATTGCGCTTCGTCCTGGGCGGTCAGTTCCCTGCCCGTAAACACAATGACGGGAACATCGGACAGAGCCGGATCGGCGCTCAATTGTTCCAGCAGCTCAAAGCCGGTGATGTCGGGAAGCCGCAGGTCCAGCACCACGCAATCCGCAGGCTTGTCCCGCAGCATCTTCAGCGCCGCCGCACCGGTGTCCGCGGAGACGATTTCGATATCGCTGTGATCCAGCAGCGCGGAAATGCTGAGTTGCTCGGCTGGATTGTCCTCCACCACCAGGAGCCGCTTGCGCCTTGGCTGGACATAGGCCTTGATCTTGGAAAGCGCGAGCCGCACGCCCGCCGCCGAAGTCGGCTTGGGAACGAAGGAGAACGCGCCCCGCGCCAAAGCATGCTGCTTGTCCTCGTCCAAGGTGACGATCTGCACCGGGATGTGCCGGGTCTTGGCGTTCTTTTTGAGCTGGCTCATCACCGTCCAACCCAGCATGTCGGGCAGGAAGATATCGAGCGACACCGCAACCGGCAGATATTCCTCCGCCAGATCCAGGGCCTCCTCGCCCTTGCTGGCGATGATGACCTTGAAGCCCTCCTCATGCGCCAGGTCCATTAGGATGCGCGCATAATGCGGATCGTCCTCGACCACCAGCAGTACCATGTCTTCCGGCGAAAGCTGGGCACGATCGTCGGCGACCTGTTCGATCACCCGTTCCGAAAGCACCGGCACGGCGGACGGCATGGCCGGCCGCGCCACGGTTGCCGCACCGACATACCGCACCGGCAGGAACAGCCGGAATGTGCTGCCGACACCCGGCGTGCTTCTCAGATGGATTTCGCCGCCCAGCAGGTTGGATAGCTCGCGGCTGATGGCCAGCCCCAGGCCCGTGCCGCCATATTTGCGGCTGGTCGAAGCATCGGCCTGCTGAAAGGCTTCAAAGATCAGCTTCTGCTTTTCCGCCGGGATGCCGATGCCGGTATCGGTGACTTCGAACACCACCACATTGGCGGCCTGGTCCAGCACCGGATGACCGGCATTCCAGCCTTCGCTGACCGCCTTGACGGCCAGGCTGACCTGGCCCTGGGCGGTGAATTTGAAGGCGTTGGACAACAGGTTCTTGAGCACCTGCTGCAAGCGTTTGGAATCGGTCAGCATGGTGCGGCCAAGTTTGGAGTCCAGCGCCACGCTGAAGCCCAGCTGGCGCGCCTCGGCTTCGTGCCGGAATGGCCGGGCGACCGCTTCAACGACATTGGCGAAGCTGATCTCTTCCGCCTCGACGGTGACGGTGCCGGATTCGATCTTGGACAGGTCTAGAATGTCACTGATCAGGTTGAGCAGGTCGGTGCCGGCGCCATGGATGGTACGGGCGAAATCCACCTGCTTGAGGGTCAAATTCTGATCGGGATTGTCGGCCAACTGCTGGCCCAGGATCAGGATGCTGTTGAGCGGCGTGCGCAGCTCGTGGCTCATATTGGCCAGGAATTCGGATTTGTATTTGGACGTCAGCGCCAGCTCGCTCGCCTTTTCTTCCAGGGCGCGGCGGGCCTGTTCGATTTCCTGGTTCTTGCGTTCGACTTCGACATTCTGTTCGGCAAGCTCGCGCGCCTTGAGCTCGAGCTGCTCGTTGGTTTGCTGCAGTTCCTTCTGCTGGGTCTGCAATTCGCCTGCCAGCTGCTGGGACTGCTTGAGCAGGCCCTCGGTCTGCATGGTCGCTTCGATACTGTTCAGCACGATGCCGATATTGGCGGTCAGCTGTTCCAGGAAGGCGACTTCCAGGCTGGTGAATTCCGACAGGGAGGACAGCTCGATCACCGCCTTCACCTGGTTCTCGAACAGGACGGGGAGGACAATGATGTTTTTCGGGGTGACCTTCAGCAGCGCCGAACTGATGGGGACCGCGCTTTCCACGCTGGTGATCAGCTTGGCCGTCTTGTCCGCCGCGCATTGGCCCACCAACCCCTCGCCCAGCCGGAACATGGAGGGATAGCCGTCGGTCTGATGTCCGGCATAGGCGGTCAGCAGTTTCAGAACCGGCTCTTCGGCATCCACCTGATAGATCACGCCCATCTGGGCGTTCACCAGCGGCGTCAGCTCGTTCAGCAGAGTCTTGCCCACGGTCGATAGATCGCGCTGGCCCTGCAGCATGTTGGTGAACTTGGCCAGGTTGGTCTTGAGCCAGTCCTGCTCGGTATTGCGCTCGGTGGTGAGGCGCAAATTGTCGATCATGGTGTTGATGTTGTCTTTGAGCTCGGCCACCTCGCCGCGGGCATTGACCTGGATCGAGCGGGTCAGGTCGCCCTTGGTCACCGCGGTCGCCACTTCCGCAATGGCGCGAACCTGGGTGGTGAGGTTGTTGGCCAGCAGGTTCACGTTGTCGGTCAGGTTTTTCCAGGTGCCCGAAGCGCCCGGCACGTTGGCCTGGCCGCCCAGACGGCCTTCGGTGCCCACTTCGCGGGCCACCGTGGTCACCTGATCGGCAAAGGTCGCCAAGGTCGCGGTCATGTTGTTGATGGTTTCGGCCAGCGCCGCCACCTCGCCCTTGGATTTGACGGTGAGGTTCTGTTTCAGCTCACCGTCGGCAACCGCGGTCACCACTTTCACGATGCCGCGCACCTGTTCGGTCAGGTTGGCGGCCATCACGTTCACGGTATCGGTCAGGTCCTTCCAGGTGCCCGCGACACCCGGCACCTGGGCCTGGCCGCCCAGCTTTCCTTCGGTGCCCACTTCGCGGGCGACGCGTGTCACTTCCGATGCAAAGGCGTTGAGTTGGTCCACCATGGTGTTGATGGTGTTCTTCAGCTCCAGGATTTCGCCCTTCACGTCCACCGTGATCTTGCGGGACAGGTCGCCGCGCGCCACCGCGGTGGTGACTTCGGCGATGTTTCGGACTTGGCCGGTCAGATTGCCGGCCATGGAATTCACGGAGTCGGTCAGATCCTTCCAGGTGCCGTCCACGCCGGGCACCACGGCCTGGCCGCCCAGCCGCCCGTCGGTACCCACTTCGCGGGCCACGCGCGTCACTTCGGCAGCGAAGGAGCGCAACTGCTCCACCATGGTGTTCAGCGTTTCCTTCAGCAGCAGGATTTCGCCGCGCACGTCCACGGTGATCTTCTTGGACAGGTCGCCGCCGGCGATGGCGGTCGCCACTTCGGCGATGTTGCGCACCTGGGCTGTCAGGTTCGACGCCATGAAGTTGACGTTGTCGGTCAGGTCCTTCCAGGTACCCGCGACACCCGGCACCTGGGCCTGGCCGCCCAGCTTGCCTTCGGTGCCCACTTCGCGGGCCACGCGCGTCACTTCGGCGGCGAAGGCGTTGAGCTGGTCCACCATGGTGTTGATGGTGTTCTTCAGCTCCAGGATTTCGCCCTTCACGTCGACGGTGATCTTGCGGGACAGGTCGCCGCGGGCCACCGCGGTGGTGACTTCGGCGATGTTTCGGACCTGTGTGGTCAGGTTGGCCGCCAGCAGGTTGACGTTGTCGGTCAGGTCTTTCCAGGTACCGGCCACGCCGGGCACGTTGGCCTGGCCGCCCAAACGCCCTTCGGTGCCCACTTCGCGCGCCACGCGCGTCACTTCGCCGGCAAACCGGTTGAGCTGGTCCACCATGGTGTTGAGCGTTTCCTTCAGCTGAAGGATTTCGCCGCGCACGTCCACGGTGATCTTGCGTGACAGGTCGCCGCCGGCGATGGCGGTCGCCACTTCGGCGATGTTGCGCACCTGGGCCGTCAGGTTGCCGGCCATGGAGTTGACCGAGTCGGTCAAATCCTTCCAGGTGCCCGCCACGCCGGGCACTTCCGCCTGGCCGCCCAGCTTGCCGTCGGTACCCACTTCACGCGCCACGCGCGTCACTTCCGAAGCGAAAGAGTTCAACTGGTCGACCATCGTGTTGATGGTTTCCTTCAGCTGAAGAATTTCGCCCGAGACATTCACGGTGATCTTTTTGGACAGGTCGCCCTGCGCCACGGCGGTCGCCACTTCCGCGATGTTGCGCACCTGATTGGTCAGGTTGGAGGCCATCGAATTCACAGAGTCGGTCAAGTCGTTCCAGGTACCGGCCACGCCGCGCACCACCGCCTGGCCGCCCAGCTTGCCTTCGGTGCCCACCTCGCGCGCAACGCGCGTCACTTCCGAGGCAAAGGCATTGAGCTGGTCCACCGTGGTGTTGATCGTTTCCTTCAGCTTGAGGATTTCGCCTTTCACGTCGACGGTGATCTTCTTGGACAAGTCGCCATTGGCGATTGCCGTGGACACTTCGGCGATATTGCGCACCTGGGTCGTCAGGTTGGCGGCAAGCAGGTTGACGTTATCGGTCAAGTCCTTCCAGGTGCCGGCGACACCTGGCACGTTGGCCTGGCCGCCCAGACGGCCTTCGGTACCCACTTCACGCGCAACACGGGTGACCTCGCCCGCAAAGGCATTGAGCTGGTCCACCATCGTGTTGAGGGTTTCCTTCAACTGAAGGATTTCGCCAGAGACATTGACGGTGATCTTCTTGGAAAGGTCGCCGCCGGCGATAGCGGTCGCGACGTCGGCGATATTGCGCACCTGGGCCGTCAGGTTCGACGCCATGAAGTTGACGTTGTCGGTCAGGTCTTTCCAGGTGCCCGCCACACCGGGCACCTGCGCCTGGCCGCCCAGCTTTCCTTCCGTACCCACTTCGCGGGCGACGCGCGTCACTTCCGAGGCGAAAGAGTTGAGCTGGTCCACCATGGTATTGATGGTGTCTTTCAGCTCCAGGATTTCGCCCTGCACGCTGACCGTGATCTTGCGCGACAGGTCGCCGCGCGCCACGGCGGTGGTGACTTGTGCGATGTTGCGCACCTGGTCGGTGAGGTTGCCGCACATGGCGTTCACCGAGTCGGTCAGGTCTTTCCAGGTGCCGGCCACGCCGGGCACCAGCGCCTGGCCGCCCAGCTTGCCTTCCGTACCAACCTCGCGGGCCACGCGCGTCACTTCGGACGCAAAGGAGCGCAGCTGGTCCACCATGGTGTTGATGGCTTCCTTGAGCTGAAGGATTTCGCCGCGCACGTCCACGGTGATCTTCTTGGAAAGGTCGCCATTGGCCACCGCGATGGTCACTTCGGCGATCGAGCGCACCTGGCCGGTCAGGTTGGAGGCCATGGAGTTGACGCTTTCGGTCAGGTCCTTCCACACGCCGGTCACTTCGCTGACCTGGGCCTGGCCGCCCAGCTTGCCTTCGGTGCCCACTTCGCGCGCCACGCGCGTCACTTCCGAAGTGAAGACGCTGAGCTGTTTGATCATGGTATTGACGATGGTGGCTGAGCGCAGGAATTCGCCCTTCAGCGGCCGGCCATCGACGTCCAGATTCACGGTCTGCAGCAAATCGCCCTTGGCCACAGCGGCAATGGCGCGAGTGACTTCTGCGGTGGGCCATAACAGATCGTCGATCAGGGTGTTGACCGAGGCTTCCATCTCGCCCCAGGCGCCCTTGTTGGACCCCAGCCGCACGCGCTGGCGGGTCTTGCCTTCCTTGCCGACCACCTCGCCAACCCGCTCCAGTTGCTGGGCCATGCGCTGATTGGTCGAGACGATTTCATTGAAGGTATCGGCGATCTTGCCTTCTATGCCGGTCCGGCTGGCAGGCAGCCGCACCGAGAAGTCGCCCGCCTGCACCGCCTGCAGGGCTTCCAGCAGTTCTTCCATGGCCAGCGGCGACAGCGCGGCCTCGGCATGACCGTTGGCCTTGGCCGGCGCAGGCGGAATCGGCTCCCGGACTGACGCCTCGGAAGTCTCTCTATGCTCTTGCCTCATGGCAGTGCCCCTGTTGCGGAGCGAAGCGAACCGCTCCTGGCGGTATCACGATGGCTCGCCCCCGATTTCGGCCAGTAGTAAAGTCTCACTGAAATCCCTAATGGAATCCACTGGCACCCCCCTACGGAACTTTGGTCCGTTAGCCGCAAACTCCTGGCGCAGCGGCTGGTTCCCGGGAATAGACGGGGGCAACATAAATTTTCACAGCTAGCGGGAGATCGTCCCCAACCTAGGTTAACCCCCGCGCAAAAAGAGGCCGCAAGGCATCTACACAACCACGCCGTGCGACCGCACATGCGAAGGCCTGCGGCCGGCCTAAGCCACCCCCCAATAGGGAGAGCGGCTAGGGACAAATTCGACCGGCACCTCATTGACGAAGGTGGCGACCCATTCGGCGCAGTATTTCATGCCGAAATCGACCGAAGCCGCCTCGCCCACCAGGATCAGGCCTTTTTTCTCACCCGTCGCGATCATGTCCTGGGCATATTCCACGGCTTCCCACTCGCGGGCATAACCCGCAATCAGGACATCGATGCCGGTGTTCAGGAGCTGTATGGCCGGCATTTGCGCGGCGTTGCCCCAAAGGGCGACGACATTGCGCACCGCAAGCTTGGGATCGCCGACCACCCGCATCGTGGGTTCGTTCAGCCGCGTTTGCAGGTCCCGCGCCAGATCCAGCAGAGTTGTCGCAGGAAGCTGAAACACGGCAGGGTTGCCGCCAGATCGATACTCAGTCCGATATTGTGTCCAGCCCAGACCCGCCGCCATGCCTTCGGCAATGCCGTCGGGCATCCGGTCGCGCCAATGGTCATGCAGATTGAAACAGACGAGATTGTGGGCGCGGATGAAATCCCGCTTTTCCTGAAACAGGCTGTTTTCTTCCAGCCGGTCGAGATTGTCGTTGCTGGACCAGAAGGCCGGATCGTAGGTCAGGATCAAATTCCGCCCCGCTGCCGCAGCCCGCTTCAGGCAATCCAGGCTGGCGATCGCCATGGTGGCGATGCCGGTCACGGCCGTTGTGGGATCGCCCGCGGAGACATGATCGATGGTCTGCGGCCGGTTTGAAGCACCCGACTTCTCCAGGACACGCGTGATGAGCTGCAAGGCGGTGATGGCGGCCATTGCTCAGATCCTGGTGTCGATTTCGAATACGGGCTGGTGCGGATTCCAGTAAGGCTCGATCAGGGGAAGGAAGCGCACGGGCACTTCCTTCACAAAGCCCTTGAGCCAGTCGGCACATAGCTCCATGCCCCATTGTTCCGACAGGACATGGCCCAGCACGATCAGGCCCTTCTTCCGCCCCGCGCTTTGCAGATCCTGGGCATAGGCCACCAGGTCCCAATCCTGCGCCTCGCCGATCACCAGCACATCGGCCTCGCTGTCCAGATAGGGGATGCCGGGAAAACTGCTGCAATTGCCCCAACTGGTCACGACCTTGTTCACGGCAATCGCCGGATCGCCGATGGCGCGCAAGGTGCGGTCTTTCAGCCGCGATTGAAAGGACCGCATCAGTCCGGCGAGCGTGGTAGCGGGAATATTGTATTGCCGGCTGTTGGCGGCATCCCGGTAACCGGTCCAGCCCATCTTGCGGGCCATGCCGTCATTGATGCCATCGATCGGCCGCCTGGCGTGCCAATGGTCATGGAAGTGATAGACGATCAGCTCATGCGCCTGGATATAGGCAAGCTTCTTCTTGTAGAGCGGATCATCCTGGAGCTGGTCCAGCCGGTCCTGATGAGACCAATAGGTCGGCTCATGGGTGATGATCAGGTTCACGCCCTGCGCCACCGCTGCCTTCAAGGCATCGAAGGTCGCCATCATGGTGGTGCCAATGCCGCGCACGGCCATGTCGGCAGAACCCGCGATAAAGCGATCGACGCCGCCTTCGCGCCACTCCGTTCCGATATTGGTCCGCATGCGCGCCAGGATATCGGCGGCGGTCAACATCCTGGCCTGCGCGATGGCCGGAGAAGCCAAAACAGTTACGGCCCCCGATGCCAGCACCGTCCTGCGGCTAAGCGGTCCCATCGCTTCCTCTCCCGTTTTGCCGCACGCTAACACAGGCGTCGCATTTCCAAAGTCAGGATTTGGCGCTTTAATTCGTCTTAAGAGAGATGGGCCTTGGCGCCCATTATAAAGTGCGGGGAGACGCCGATGTTTTCACCAAGATGGGCAGCACTGTCGAGCATCCTTTTCCTGGCCGCGGCCGCATCCGCCCAAAGTCCGGCGCCCACCCCCGACGAACGAGCCGCCATCGCCGCCGCTTCCGCCGCCGAGCGAAGCCGGGAGATGAACATTCTGGGCATCGCCGAATTGCAGCCGCCTTCGACCGCCTATGACATCGGCAAGCCGGGCAACGCCAACTATGACGAAGCCAGGGCCAACCCCTATCCCGGCCTGCCGCCGCTGTTGGTCCTGAAAGACGGAACGGCCGTCCGCACCACGGCGCAATGGCAAAAGCGCCGGACCGAAATCAAGGCCCTGTTCGACGAACATATCTACGGAAAATATCCCGCCCGCATTCCGGCCGTAACCTGGACGGTGACCAGCCTGGAGCAGATGACGGTTCAGGGTGTTCCGGCGGTGGTCAAGCATGTGACAGGCCATGTCGACAATTCGGCCTATCCGGCGATCACCGTCGATATCCAGTTGGATGTCGTGACACCGCAAGCCACAAAGGGCCGCAAAGTCCCGGTCATTATCGGTGGCGGCTCGATACGCCCGCGCCCCGTCTTTACGCCGCCGCCCGGAGCCGCGGTCCACAAGTTGAAATCGCCCGACAATCCGCCGGACTCCGCCAAGCTGTTGCTGGAAAAAGGCTGGGGCTTTGTCTGGATCAACAACACCGATGTCCAGGCCGACAATGGCGCCGGCCTGACCAAAGGCATTATCGGGCTGGTCAACAAAGGCCAGCCGCGCGGAATGGATGATTGGGGGGTACTGCGCGCCTGGGCCTGGTCCGACAGCCGGGCGCTTGATTATCTGCAGACCGATCCCGATGTGAACGGGCGCGCGGTGGGCGTGATGGGTCATTCGCGCGGCGGCAAGGCGGCGCTGGTTGCCATGGTGGATGATCCGCGCTTTGCCATCGGATTTATTTCTTCCTCCGGCGCAGGCGGCGCCAATCTCTATCGCCGCAACTATGGCGAGCCGATCGGAAACCTGGCGAGCAACAATGAATTCCACTGGTTCGCCGGCAACTTCCTGCGCTATGCCGCCAAGGGCCACACGCCGGATGAAATGCCGGTGGATGCCCATGAATTCATCGCGCTGGTGGCGCCACGGCCGGTCTTTATCGGCGGCGGCGCCCTGATCATCGATCCGGACTATGCGCCCGGCGATGCCTGGCAGGATGCGCAAGGCATGTTCATGGCGGCAGCTGCGGCCAGTCCGGCCTGGGAGTTGTCGGGCAAGAAAGGCTTGGGAATATCCGCTTTGCCTCCCATGGGGACCTTGATCGACAAGGGCGAGATCGGATTTCGCCAGCACGAATATGGCCACACGCCGGCGCCCAATTGGCCGTCCTTTATCGCCTTCGCCTCCCGCACCCTGAAATAGGTCGTCCTCAGACCGGGCCGGCCAGTTCGCGCCCTGCGCCGATCCAGGCATCGACACCGCCCAGCAGCGGGCGGATCTTGCGGAAGCCTGCCTTGCGCAGATGCTGTGCGGCGATCGCCGCCGTGGCCTCGTTGGGACAGGCGCAATAGATCACGATCTCGGAATCACGGTCGAATTCCAGCAACGCGGCATGGGCATCCTCCGGATGCGCGGGCAGCGCGCCGGGGATGATGCCGTCCCGGGCTCGGCTATCCGCCGACCGTACATCCAGGATAACGGGCACATTGCCCGCATCGATCATGGCGATCAGCTCATCCACCGATATCCTGTCCATCCGGAGCTGGCGGATGAAGGCCTGACGCCGCCACCAGCGCACCGATATATATAAAGCCAGAACGCCCAGGATCACGACGATCCCCGTCGTTCCCAAGGTCGCTGTGGTATCGAGAATCTGGTCTATGGCGCGGTAGAACACGGCCCCCAGCAGCACCGGCACACTGAAATAGAGCACCGTCCCGGCCACGTTCAGCATCAGGAAGGTCGGCAGGCGCATGGGCGTGATCGCCGCCATCGCCACGGTGATATTGGTCAGGCCCGGCAGGTAGCGCACAAACAGCAGCGACCAGGGGCCGATCCGGGTGAACAGACTCTCGGTCTGGCGTACGCAGGAATCCGGTGAAAGAGAGATGCGGCACAGCAGCGACAGGATACGGCGCCCAAACCGCTTGCCGGCCCAATACCAGAACAGGTCGGCCAGGACCGCTGCCGCGACCGTGACCGCGATCACCAGCGGTATGGAAAAATGACCGGTGGCGGTGGCGGCCCCCGCCACCACAAGAATCGGAAAACACGGTATCGGCAGGCCGCCCTCTTCCAGCAACACCCCGGCGAAAACCACAAGCAGTCCATACTGGGCCACCAGATGGGTCAATTCATGCATGGCATAATCCTGCCGCCACCAAATGGGTTGGCGGATCGTGCGAGACTATCAGGTCTGCCGGATCGAATGGAGGACTGTCGCGCCCATGGCGGCAGCCGCTTTTCGCTTACTGGTCGGCCTTCTTGGCGTCGAGATAGGTGCTGTAGACCCAACCCTGAAGCGGCTTGTCCTTGGCTGTTTTCGCCGGGACTTCGACATGCGTCCAATTGCCCTGCTGTTCCAGGACAACGACGGTTGCGCTCTTCTGCAAGGTAACGACGACGGTTCCCGTCACCGCAGGCGTGGCGCGAACATTCACGGACTTGGCGACCGTGGCGCTGGGACGTTCGACCGGCGGCTTGACAGGCGCCGCTGCAGGAGGCGTCACGGCAGGCGGCGCGGTGCCGGTGCTCAACAACCCGCCCGTCGCGGAGGAGATCGTTGTCCTTACATTGTCCGGCAGATAGGCGGCGAGCCAGGGATAGAACAGGACCAACGGGACAACCAGCCCGATCACCAGCAGGCAATCGCGCACAAGGGTCCGCTTGCTCCCGGCATTGGTCTCTGGTTCCTCCGGCTCCGGGGCGAGGCCCTCGAAATTTCCGATCGGCAGGTTTTCGCCCGCGCGACGAAGATGAAGCGGGCGCGTTTCATCCAGCGCCGCCCTTGCCCATCCCAGCTCCACTTCCTGATTGGCCAGGGCCTTGCGCAGTTCGGCAACTTCCGCGCGCAAACCTTCCACATAGCCATCGTCGCCTGCCGCAGATGCGGCGGGCGCCCGACGCCTGGCTTCGGCAAGGGCCTGTTCCGCCCTGTCGCAGCGCTGGGTCATCTCTGCAAGCGCATCCTCGGCCTCCGCACGTCCCTTCGCCAGGGCGCGTTCCGCCACCTCACAGCGCTGGGTCATCGCAGCGAGTGCGCTGTGCGCCTCCTTGTTCTGTTTTGCGGAACCATCGAGCCGCGCGGATTCCTCGGCTTTCCAGGCCGCCGCAGCAGCCCTGAGCTGATTTTCCGATTCCTGCCGCCAGCGGTCACGTTCCTGCGCCAGATCGGCCTGGTGCCTGCCCAGTTCGGCCTCGCGTTCGGCCAAAGTGGCGCGCAACAGCGCCTGTTCGGTACGCAGCCGGTCGAGCTCCTGTGTCTCATCGCCGACGGTGACACTCTTGGCCTGGATCAGCGCCTCCAGCGCCGTCTCCAGCTTCTTGCTCTTGTCTGTTTCCCCCGTCAGCGCAGCCTGGACCTTGCGGTTCTTATCCGCTTCCTCCGCCAGCAGCCGCGCCGACACATTCTGCCATTCATTGCGGGCGGCGGCAGACCGTTCGGCCTCGTCCGCCTTCCAGCGTTCCTCGGCTTTGCTGAGTGCGACCAGGTTTTCGGCTTCCAGGCGGCGGCATTCCGCTGCCAGACGATGTTCGGTTTCCGCCTGCCAGCTCTTGCGGCCGGCTTCGATGCTCCGCTGTGTTTCCGTCTGCAGGTGCTGAAATTCGGCGGCGGTGCGTTGATCGGCCTCCACCTGCCACTTTTGGCGCTCAACCGACAGGTACTGCTCGTTTTCGGATTGCCGGCGCGCGAGCTCCGCCGCAAGGCGCTGGTCGGCCTCGGCCTGCCATTTCTGGCGCTCAGTCGTAAAGCGTTGTTCGCTTTCGGATTGCCAGCGCGCCCGCTCCGCCGCGGCGTGTTGCTCAGCGTCCGCCTGCCACCTCTGGCGCTCAACAACCAGGCGCTGCTCGCCTTCGGCTTGCCAGCGCGCGCGCTCCGCTATGGCCTGCTGTTCGGCCTCGGCCTGCCATTTCCGGCGCTCAGCCGCGATATGCTGTTCGGCATCGGACTTGAGACGCTCAAGCTCTGCCACTGCACTTTGGCCGACCTGGGCTCGCAAGTCCCGGTGCTCGGCCTCGATGCGCGCTTCCGTTTGCGTCTTCCAGTTTTCCAGCTCTGCCGCGCTGCGTTCACCGGCCTGCGCCAGCCATTTTTCGCGCTCGGCGGCGATGCGCTGCTCAGTCTCCGCCAGCAGGCGATCGCGTTCCGCCACCACGCGCTTGTCCGCCTGCAAAAGCCAGGCTTCATGCTCCGCCGCAATGCGTTGCTCGGTCTCGGCCTGCAACTTCTGGCGCTCGGCCGCAAAATAGGCATTGGATTCCGCCTGCCAGGCCTTGCGCTCACTGGCAAGGCGCTGCTCGGCCTGCTTGCCCGCCTGTTCGAGGCGCGCCAGGAATCGCTGTTCGGCGCGCGCCTCCGCCTGGGCGATCGCATGATGATCCCCTTCGCGGGCGTCATTGTCCCGCTTCTTGTCCGACTGGGCCCGGACGGCCATCTCCGCCAGACGCTTCTTGAGTTCCAGCTCCCATGCGGCGCGTGCCTTTTCCAGCTCGGCCGCTTTTTCCTCTTTCATGCTCTCCAGCGCGACACGCAGAGCGGCCAGTTCGGATTCCCGCACCGCGAACAGCGAGTGCATCTCGCCCAGCTGGCTGCGCAGGATGGGATCGTTCGCCTCGGTGGAACGGCAGATGGCATCTCTGTCCCCGGCCGGCTCCGGCGGCGCCGCATCCAGCGCCGCAATGGGGTACTGGATCAGCTTGAGTGTGGATGCCGCGCCGTCGTCGAACTTCATCACCCGGATGGTCAGTTCGTGCGCCGCCTCGATATTGGACGGGATCAGATAGTTGAGTTCTTCCAGTTCATCGGACGCCAGCGACCAGGAACCGTCGCTGTTGCGGCGGCCTGCCGAAAACTTGGCGCGTTGCGGCAGACGCTCGATGCGAAGCGCCAGCCTGCCCGACCGTTTGAACGGCTTGAGCAGGGGCAGGAGATCGATCGGTATGGAACGCTGGGTGGCTGGTGCCCGGACGATGTCAGCCGCAGTAATGCTGGCAAACGCCGCAAGGTTGCCATCCTTGCCAGCGTCTTTCTTCCGGGATGCTGCCGTCGCCTGCGTTGCCATGCGGTGCAATGATGATGCTGTGGTTGTGACGCGCCATGTTCACATATCCGTCCATACCAGCAGGTAATCGCTGATCCGAAGTTTTCGATAAAATGCGGACGAAATGTTCCAGATTGGTGCAGCCGGAAGACGCGCCCGCGCCGTGGATGGCCTCACTGTTGGATGAGGTACGGGCGATAATTTGTCTGGGTTTTCCTCTCACTATGTGACGGTGATTTCGGGGATCTGCCTTGATGGAACGAGAAAAAACGGCACGTCCTGAAATATCAAATATTAAGATTCAGCGCCGGAGGTGCTACAGTCCGTCCGACAGCTGATCCCGTAGCACTCGCCTATCGCCGACATGTCACGAAAGACGCCGCGCCGGCGCCACAGTCCGTCAATGTCATGAAAGCAAAGAGCCTGTCTTCGACCAGACCACCCAAGGCCAAGGACAACAGCGCCCGGACGAAAAGCTGGCTGGGAAGTCAGACCCTTGTCAGGGGGCTTGATGTCCTGGAGGCGGTGGCTTCCGGCGTCAGCAATCTGACGGAACTTGCAGCCACCCTGGGATTGAATCGCAGCACCGCGCACCGGCTGGCCGCCACCTTGGTGGAGCGGCGCTATCTCACTTTCGTGCCCCGCAACGGCTATGGGCTTGGTCCAAAGTCGCTGGAGCTCGGTTACCAGGCGCGCGTGCAACTCAATATTCCCCGCGTGGCGAGAGATCATCTCGAAAAGTTGGCGGCGCAGACCGGCGACACGGTTCATCTTGGCGTGCTGGACGGAACACGCGTCCTGTACCTGGACAAAATTCCCGGCAGCCGCAGGGTGGAAATCAGCTCACGCGTGGGCGAACTGCAACCTCTGCGCTCGACAGGCCTGGGCAAGGCGCTGCTGCTTGACGAGGACGAACCGCGCTTGCGGGACTTCTACCGGTGCGAAAAAGGCGGCGAACAGACTTACAGGGTATCGGAGAATAACTGGGTGCGGCGCATGCGCGACTATGCCAAGCGCGGTTGCGCCTTCGACCTGGAAGAGAATGAAGACCGCATCCGCTGCGTAGCCGCGCCGGTGCGCGACGCCACCGGCAAGATCAAGGCCGCAATCAGCGTCTCCAGCGCCGCGCAATATATGGACGACAGGCGCATGCAGACCCTGACCGACGACGTTCGTTTCGCCGCGGACCAGATCAGCCAGGAATTGGGCTGGGAAGGTACGGCGAGAAAAGCCAATTCCAGGGCCGCCTAGCCGATCTTCGAAAATTACTGGAAAAAGATCATCTGCTTCTTGGCTTCCAGCACCGTCTTGTCCAGGCCCGGCATGGATTCCAGATCCGCCAGATCCTTGAACGGCCGCGACGCGCGCCGCGCGATGATGGCGTCAGCGGTTTGCTGGGAGGTGTGCAGGATGCCCATCAGCGAGCCCTGATCGGCATGATTGACGTCGATCGGCGTCACATTCTGGAAAAGGAAATCCATCACCAGATCGAATTCGTCCGGCGTCCCCCGCGCACCCCGGTCGATCATCTTCTGGACCGTGTCGTGCCAGGCATCCCAATCCCTGGGTGTGTCCGTCACGAGCTGCATGCCGTGGCAGCCGGAACATATTTTCACCGCGGCCGCTTCGGGTGTTGTGGCTTCGCCGGCCGCCTGCTGCGCCCTGGCAGGGACAGCCAGAAGCACGCACCCGCCCAGCAGAGTAATCACGCTTCGCAGGGCGGATACGCGCTTATTCACAAAAAACCTGACGCTTTTACTGAGCAGAGGCCTGCTTCATCCCGTGATTGGGATCCTCGCCCGTGGATGTCGCAATCGGATAGGCGGGCTCCTGTATCACCGGCATATGCGGCCCGACGCCCAGCTTTTCCGCCGTGACGAAATCGCCATACTCGTTGCCGAACTGGTTGGCGACGCGCTGCAGGCGGCCATCGATGAAGGTCATGTCCAGCTCCTTCTCGCTGAACATCTTGGTGCCCCATTCGCTCTTCGTCGTTCCTACAATCTTGCGGGTCGCGACATCGATGATGTCGCCCGACGAAGAGTAGACCAGTTTTCCATCGATGCCGAACATGATCCAGTAACTGTCATCGGGCGTTTCGATGGTCGCGATCTCCTTGGGAGTATCGGTGTTGCTGAAGATATGGATTTTGTGGAACAGCGCGTCGGCGATCCAGACTTCCTTGCCGTCTGGGGTCAGCGCGATGCCATGGCTGGGGCAGCCATGGGGCACCCGTGGCCGGGGCGTCCTGTTCCAGACCTCGCGCCAAGGGACGCTCGTGACTTCCACCGTCTGCAGGATCTTGCCCGTGTTGGTGTCGGCCACCATGTAGCCCAGGAAATTGTTCTGGTTGACGTAGATCTTGGATGAATCCTTGTTCAGGGCCTGCACCCGGACATTTTCCGGGAACTGGATTTTCTGGACAATCTTGCCGGTCTCGATATCGGCGACCTGCAACAGCTTGCCGTTGGGCGACATGAAAGCCCGCTTGCCGTCGGCGCTGAGATTCAGATTGTGTGCCCCCATGCTGCCGGGGGCGTGCAGAATTCTTATAAGCTTTCCGGTCTTGGCCTCAAGGACGTACCAATAATCCTGCAGGTTGGAACCCACGACCAGGGTTTTGCCGTCAGCAGAGGCCTGGGGCCGCTCACAGCATTTGCCGTCCAGCGTGGTGCTCCAGACAACTTTGTCGGTCGCCAGGTCCAGGGCGGCCATCCGCCCGCGGGCGGTCAGATACAGCATGTTGGTGGCGGGACTGGCGGCGACGCCCGAAATATCTTCCGGCGCCATGCTGCCGGAATAATCCCACATATGAATGCGCTTGACGAAGGCGTAGTTGTTGTCGGCATCCAGCACGACAATGCCGTTGCCATTGGGGAACATCGGCCGCTCCAGCGAGCCGGGCAAGGTCACATAAAGAAGGTGGCGGCTGTGAATGGTGAAGTCGCCGCGCGGACGCGCGGGGCCGGCACCTGGCGGGCGGGGCACCGGCGGCATCACGATCGGTCCGCTGCCCACGACATGGGCATTGGCCGGAAGCGGGATAGCGCTGGATTGCGCGCCGGCCGCACCGGGGCGGGAGGGAGTGGCACTCTGGGCCAGTGCGACGGCACAACTGCCGACCAGCAATACGCCCGCAAGTTTCAGCAACACGTTTTTCATCGACAGCCTCGCCTTCAGAATTTTCTTCTCGGTTTTACGCCACCAGGAACGGCTTGAGATAAGTGTCCAACGCCAGCCGGATCTGAGCCTTGTGCGCTTCGGTGATCGCCCCGCCCCGGCGGCGGGCGCCGCCGGCGGGCGCGCCGGGTGCGGGCGGGTTGGACCGCATGATCGCATCCTCTGCGAAAACACCGCGCGCCTTCATCACATACTCATTGGCATGCGGCAGGGAATTGAACGCCAGGAAGCGGCCGAAGGTATCGTAAGCCTCGCGCTTGCGTCCCGCGCGATAGGAATTGAAGCAGGCCTGCAACACATCGGCCAGGCCGGTATAGGGACAAGTGCCCAGGAAACCCAGCTCCAGTTCGGCGAAGAAGGACATGCCGCCACCGCCTGAGAAATCCTCGATTCTACCGCCCGTCTTCTGCAACAGCTCGGGTGCGCGCTCCAGCGGATCGCCCGCCTCGTCTTTCACCGACATGATCGCGGGAACCGCCGCCGCCAGCGCCACCAAATCGTCGACACTGACATTGCCCACGGCCTGCACCATGATCGGCAGGCCACTGGCATCGGAAAGCGCCTTGAAATAGGCGGCGGCATCGGCGCGGCTGCTGTCGGGAGGAACCAGCGAAATGATGCCGTCGGCGTTCAGGCTCTTGGCCTTCCTGCAATAGTCCTGCGAAGCGGCAACATTGAAGCCTTGGGTTTGCACGCCCAGCACCAGCGCGGTGTCGCCCTTGACCGACGCCAGGGCCTCGGCGCCGGCATGCCATTCCGCCGGCGTCAGGCTTTGCCATCCGCTGGCATTTTGCGGCCAGGCCATTCCGGCAACCTTGCCGCGATTCAGGAATTGCTGCTGCTTGACCATCGCATCGGCATTGAACTTGTTGTCCGGTGTGCAAGGCGTCCAGCCGATGGGAAACACCCCGGCAAGCGGTTTGCCATTGGGAGATTTCACGATGGGGCCGGGCGTGGCGGCCAGCGCGCCGTGACCGGCGGCGGCAAGAAGGCCCAGCGAAGCACCGGCACCCTTTAGAAACTTGCGGCGGTTCTCGATCATGCGATCACTCCCTTCATCACCTGCGCTTCCGTCTGGAAAGCGTCTTCATTCTGCGAATTATCGGGCAAATCCTCGGCGCCCGAAATGACTTTCGAAAAGCAGTCTCTCAACAAATGAGGCGCTTAATGGGCCACCTGCCCGTAGACCGGGAATATTTTGCGGCTGATCGTCTCAGCGGCCGCAATCAGCCGTCCGGCCACTTCTTCCTGCCAGGCCTGACACAGATTGTTCGCGGTATCCGCAAAAGACAGCGCTGCAATGGTGTCCCCGCCCGGATCGCGGATGGGCGCCCCAACGCAGCAGATGGTCTGGAACACTTCCCGGTTGTCCACCGCATAACCGCGCTGGCGTACCGCCGCGATTTCCGACCTGAGGCCGCTGATGCCGGTGATGGTCTGCGGAGTCAGGGCGACGAAATCGCCGTCATAAAGAAAATCCTCGAATTGCTGGGCCGAAAGGCCGGCGAGCAGGATTTTTCCCAAGGCGCTGCAATAGGCTTCCTGCTGCGCGCCCACCCGGCTTGGTATCGCGACATCGACCGGTTCGCCGAATTTGCCCGCATAGGTCACCATGCCGTTCTGGAGCACGCCGACATGCACCACGCCTTTGAGACGGGCGGCAAGCTGATCCAGCACATCATCGGATGTGGCGCGAATGAGATCCCCGACCGCGACATCCTTGGAGAGGGTCGCCAGAACCATGCCCGGGCGATAGCAGCCGCGCCTGTCGCGTACCACCACGCCGATTTCCGCCAGCGTTTTCATCAGGCGATGCGCGCAGGCTTCCGACAGCCCCGTGCGCCGGCTGAGTTCCGCATTGGTCATCCATTCCTCGGGACCGCGGAAGGAGCGCAACAGCAGAAATGCCTTCTGTACCGACTGATTTTTGGGAGTGCCCATTTCCCCTCCTGCCGGTCTTGCAACGCGCAGCCGGCCCTTATCTCACTATGTAAAATGCTAACACGGCATATGAGACCGTTCAAGAAATCCGCTCTTTGCGCGGTCTCGATGACGCAATGCAACAGCAGCGACGCGGCCACTCAGTATGTCGTTCGGCCGCCGGAAATGTCGAAGGTGGCCGCCGTCGAAAAGGAACATTCCTCGCTTGCCAGCCAGCACACCAGGGCGGCGCATTCCTCCGCATGTCCCAGCCGCCCCATCGGGATACGCGAACGCATGTAATCGATCTGGCTCTGCGGCAATTGATCGAGGATCGGGCTTTCGAACGTTGCCGGCGTAATGCAATTCACCAGGACGCCGCTGGTGGCGAGTTCCTTGCCCAGCGACTTGGTGAAGCCGATCACACCGGCCTTGGATGCGGAATAGGCGGAAGCCTTGGGATTGCCTTCCTTGCCCGCCACCGACGCGATGTTGACGATCCGCCCATAGCCTTGGCCGAGCATCGCCGGCACGATTTCCCGGCAGCAGTAGAAGATGCCGTTCAGGTTCACGTCCATGACCTGCAGCCAATTGTCGACCGGAAAATCCTGTACCGGCACCGTGGCGCCGGTTATCCCCGCGCAATTGACCAGGACATCGATCTTGCCCAACGCCTCAAGGCTCTTTTGGGCCGCATCGGCAACATCGGGATGGCGGCCGACATGGACCTTGTGGGTGTGAGCACCACCCACTTTCTGGGCTGCCACGTTCAGCGCCGCGGCATTGATGTCCCACAGCGAAACCTTGCCGCCTTCCTGGACGATCCGCTCGGCCGTCAGCAGCCCCAGCCCCGAAGCTCCTCCGGTGATGACGGCGGTGCGGCCCGCAAACCGGCCTGCAAAGAAACCGACGCCGCTCTGTTTCTGGGATGCCGGAGGTTGAGCACTCCTGGCCGGTTCGACACCAGCATTGACGGTAGATGAACGCTGCCTGCTTGCTTCTATGTGATCTGACAACCTGCCCTCGAACTCATGCTGAAAAATCCAAATTAAACCATCCGAGGAGCGTCCCCACCGCTGACGCGGCGGGGACATGAACCGGCTCAGAACTGTTTGCGCAAACTGAAGACCGTGTACCGGCCCAAGGTTGAGCCGCTCGCCACGATATAGGCGCCACCATTGTTCGCCTTCTGCGCGCCGCCCGACAGATAGACCGGCGGGCTGTCATCAGCGATATTCCTCATCGTGACGCTGGCTTCCGCATTGTCCAGCCAGGAGGCCAGGCCGCTCAAATCATAACTGACATAGAGATCGACCGGGTGGAAGGATTCGATGCGCTTCTGCCCATACAGGGACAGAGCCTGGTTAAGGACGGGCGAAACATTGAAGCCCGGGCTGTAATTCACCTGCACCCGGCCCGTCACCGGACCGACGACGGCGGATATATAGCCAACCCAGGCGGAGAGCGGAACGCTGTACTGCACCAGATTGATGGCGGGCAAGCCAGGGGCGGGCGTGTTTGTGTTGGTGGAGTTGATGGTGCCCGAAATTCCGCCCGACAGGGTGCCGAAACCTTCGATATCCGTGACGTAATTCACCGCGATATCGAGACCTTCGATCAACGCTTCGCCGAGATTGTTGCGGCGCAGGTCATAGAGGATATAGGGCGGGAGCACGCCCGGCGTGGTGAAGGCCGAGGCGATATCCGGTCCGGGGAACCCGGTGGTGGCGACAATGGCATTTCCGTTCGCATCAAAATTGGTGGGATAGCGAGCCTGGATCTGGGCCAAGGTCGGGTTAAGCATATAATACTGATTATAGGAGCCGGAGAACAACACCTGGGGGTTGTTGAGGATCAGGCCCTGCTGATGTTCGAACTTGGTATGGAAAGCGGTGATGCTGATATCGAGTCCGGTCAGATCCACGCCGAACTCGGTGGTGGGATGGAAATCGCCGCCGATCGACCAGGTCCTGCCGGTTTCCGGCCCCAGCAGGGGATTGCCGCCCGGCGTGCTGATGGAGGGGCGCAGCTGATCTGCCGGCGAGGTGCCCGGCGGGACGTTTGTGTTCAGGTTCGCGGCGGTACGCAGGGGGGTATAGGTGAAACGCGTATCCGGCGCCGAGGTATCGGCAAGGCTGGGCGCGTCGAACGAGGTGCCATTGGTGGCGCGGATGGTCAGGGCCGTGAAGGGCTCATAGGTGATGCCCAGCTTGTAATTTTCCGTGTTGCCGAAGTCGCTATAGCTGTCGATACGGCCCGAGGCATTGAAGGTGAGGGCGTGCACGAAGGGCAGTTGATTGTCCTGGCCGACAATCGGGACGTTGAGTTCGGCAAAGCCCGTATTGGTGATGCGGTGCGGCCTGGCGACCGCCATCTGCGCGCCGGGCGCCGGGGGACCCCAAGGCGTACCGATCGGCCAGTTGGTATTCCAATTGGCGACATAGTCTTCAAATGCCCACTGGCCGCCGAGCGACGCCTTGACGGCACCGCCAGGCAGATCGAACAGCGACCCATTTGCCGACCCACCCCACTGGATCTGATGCTGGATGGCCTTGCCGTATGATCCGGTGTTCAGAATACTATCGATGACCAAGGGATTGCCGGCGGTGAGATTGTAAGGATCCACCGCATTACCGGCGAGACCCTGGCTGGCGACCAGCGGGGGCGACAGAACGCCGGCGACGGTCACCCGGCGCATCGATTGAGACAACAGTCCCGTATTGACCGATCTGTTGAAACCGGTGGTGTTGCTGCGGCCATAATTGAACATCGCAGTTGCTTGCCAGTCACCGAACGGCAGGTCCACGACCACCTTGGGCGTGATCATGAACACCTGAATATTGTTGTAATCGGTGAGGCTTTGGCTGCCCATGAAAGGCCCAAAGGCGAAGGAAACGTTGTGGGTGGTTTCGCCGTTGATGGACTGGAAATAGGGATTGGTGGTGTCGATCGCGATATTCGTGGCGGTCAACTCCGGATTCCTCGCCGAATCCAGGCGTGTGGACCAGAGGAACTTGGTCGAAAATTCGACGCCGGGCACGATCTGCTGGTGGAACTGGCCGAAGAACGTATTCTGTTCTTCCCTGGGGAAAAGCGAAGCGTAGGAATTGGTGTCGCAACGGTTGAGCGAACCCGCATTGGTGACGGAATTCAAACCCGGAAAGGGCCCGGTGGCAGCGGCCTTCAGCGCACCGGGCGTGTTGGCCACGGCGTTGCTGGTCAGCGCGTAGTTGTTGGGTGAGGCGCCGGGTACGGTGATGTTCGCCAGATCGCACGAAGTGCCGCGCGAGTCGCGGCCGCCGATCGAGGTCAGGTCCATCTTGGTATAGGCCCGGTCCTTGGCCATCAGATAGGTATTGTCCTTGTGCTCGAACGCCACATAGGCGCCGCCGTCACCCCAATCGGTACCGGCCATGACGGCGGCATTGAAAGCGCTGTAGCCATCGGCCACGCCAACCGACGCTTGAGCCTGAAAGCCCTGAAAGCTTTCCCGGGTCACAAAGTTGATGACACCGGCGATCGCATTGGCGCCATAGATCGAAGAGGCGCCGTCCGGCAGCACGTCCACCTGGCGCAGCACGATGGTCGGGATGACACCCGCATCCGGCGTGGTGGCCAAGCCGCTGACGCCGACCATGTTATGCCCGTCCAGCAGGAGCAGGGTCGATGACGTGCCGAGGATGGTCTGGGCAGGGTTATAACGGATGGACGGCCGCACGCCGCCGATATTGATCGCGGTGGGCGAAACCGTCTGGGTGTTGAAGGTGTTGGCGAGCTGGGGGATCTGGCTCAAGACTTCTTCCGTCGTCACCGCGCCGGTGGCCTTGATGGCGGTGGCATCGACGGTGATCAGGTTGGTGCCGACCGGGGCGATGCCCTTGATCGACGTACCGGTGGCGGTCGAGGTCACCACTTCGGTCTGCACCTCTTGCGCCTGCGCGGGATTGACCATCACCGCGGCGAGTGCGCCCATGGATGCCCCGCCCATGAGCTTCTTGACGAAACGCATGTTCACGTTCGCGTTGAAAAACATTTGGCAATACTCCCCTAGCTGACGTCGCCTTGAATCCGGCGAGTCTTAAATTCTTGCCTTCAAGGTCGCAGGCGCCCCCAAGAGCTGTCAAGCAAATGTTGAACTGCTCTCTCACATTCTGAGAGTCATATCTGCCGCGGCCCTTAACGGTTTGTATTGTCGGACAATTCTGCGGACTGTCCGTTGCTGTTCTGGCGTGCGCCCGTTTCAGCTTCGCAAGCGCAAACTGCCTTCTGTTATCGCTCCCATCTGTCCATCGCCCATCGGGGCCGCAGATCGCAAGGATCGGCTTGTCAGAGAAATCCCTATTCACGCGCGAATATTTTTCTGGCGCCGAACGGCACGCCACGGGAAGTATCGCGCAAGGATTGTGCCCGCAGACTTTCGGCACGGCGCGAAGGGGATAACGTGATCAAGCTGGCAAGCGCGGTCATCGCCGCATCGCTTTTCTGGGTGAGCGGTTCAGCAGCCGCGCCGCTTCAGACATGGCAAGGCGCGTGGGGGCATCCTCCGACCGCCTATAACGATCTGCCGCCGCCGGCGCGCGCCGATGGCAGCCCGGCAGGCCGTCCACTTTATGCGCCGCTTCCGCCATTCAAGGATACGACGGTGCGGCAGGTCGTTCGCCTTTCGGCGGCCGCAC
>Ga0310811_10001632_pt1 | contig 27959 bp, 32 predicted proteins | sample YCmetagenome_FD_207642 | JGI IMG/M metagenome (GOLD analysis project Ga0310811, IMG submission 207642) | Soil microbial communities from experimental microcosm in Duke University, North Carolina, United States - YC | ecosystem: Engineered > Artificial ecosystem > Soil microcosm > Unclassified ... | reverse complement strand
GAAGCGCTTCCACGGCTTGAACCGAATTAGCGGTCAGACGCGGTTGATCTGCTGCGAGCATTCGATGCCAACCGCGACCGAATCTATGCAATCGCAGCTCGCGTCTATGCGCGAGGCCGCGGGGGGGCTACGATCTCGTCGCCGCCGACGTTTGATGTCGCAAGCTTGCCGGATGCGGTGCGGTCGACGGACCGTCCGTCAGCCTTTTGGGACAATCGTCGCAGCGTTATTGTATTTAACGACAAGCGTCTCCGAGCGATTGCAACCGACACATTCGAACGTCCGTCTGTCGTAGTGCGGTGGCTCTGGCTCGATACGCGCGAGCATCATTGTTCTGCCGCATATGGAGCAAGGAGGACGTTCATAACTTGGCTGAGGGAAGAACGTGTTTGGCGACATAGGGGGCTCCTGGCATAGGTGGGAGCGCAGTCGCGTCTCTCAGTCGCTGCTATTACCATGGACCATGCGGCGATAATGCAGTGTGTGCTTCAATTGTCAGGATGGCCCGTACACAAAAGCCTGCTAGGGCTAACTCGCCTCTCGTTTCAATCCTAGGCGCGCGCCCGCCGGCTGGCGACACCGAGCTATTGCCCCGCCGAGAGTAGAAAAGCTCTGTTGTGGTGCAGGGTGGTCGGGGAAAATGTCCCAACGGCTGTTCGCGCGTGTGATCAAGAACTGCCCGACACGATAGGACCCGGGAACCGCCTTGGCGGTGGCGGATTTTTCGCATTGAATACTCTAACTTTCGTGTGGATCATGCACCACAACGCCGCGCGACGATATACTTCTCGGCAGAGACGTTAACGTGCATGAAGCGTTCTTTCATGCACGGTGCTGTCGTCAGCAATGTAAGTCTGCCTGTCGCTGGGCCGCTCAACGTGAGCGTTCTCCATGGTGGACGATTTGTGAATTCTCTATCGGACGACGCGAACTCATCCGCTTCTTGGGTTTCCATCGCAGACTGATATTCTCCCCAAGCCAGACGAGCACCGATAATCGCATCGTGGTCCGCCCCGGCGTGATTAAGATAGATTCGTACTTCGTTCCACGAGGTGACATCGCTTCCTTTCGTGTTGGAGCGGGGTGCACCTTTCGTTCAGTCGGCCGGCATGGTCACGATTTCAACGGACGGGTCGCTCGCCACAAAGGTGCGCAAAAAAGGAAAAGACCAAGGGCCAGGAGGTTGGGCGTTCGTTGTGCACGGTACCGGCGAAGAAAGAAGCGGTCATGTCTCGTCCGGCACAAATAATCGCATGGAGTTGTTGGCGGTTATCGAAGCGGTCAAATTTGTTGATCCGAAAAAATCCGTTCTAATCAGAACGGATTCTGAGTACGTCTCGGACGCGGTAAACCGAGGCGCCGTTGTCAAAAGCAATTCTGATCTATGGAGCGTCTTTCGCGACCTAATAAAGAACCGCCGTGTAAAAGTTGTCTGGGTTATAGGTCACGCTGGTGATCCCTACAACGAACGGGCCGACCAACTCGCACAAAAAAGTGCCGCTGGCCAATCGGCCGCTGTTGGTTTGAAAACGCCGTTATCGCACCAGAGAGTGTGCTTCCTTAGTATCTACCCGAGCGGCGAGGAATCTCATGGAGCAGCTATCGTAATTCTGCTTCTCAGACATAGCTCCTCCGAAACCGCCTCTCTTCATCGAGTCATCCCGTCCCGCAGAGCAGGCTGTAACTTACCGTGGAGGAAATCTTCCGTGACACGTCAGCATCAGGCGCCGACTAAGATACCTCCACCGGCCGTCGCCGTTTCCTGGTGACATCATGTCGCGCAAAACATGGGTTTCGGCAGAAGTAGCTGAGGCTAACCTTACAGCGGGGAGTGGTTTGTTCACGTTGCGCGAGCGGCAGCAGATGACGCGCCTCTAGTGATTGGCCTGCTGCATATTGGAGGGTGGCTCCATGAGCGAAGTTCAGTTCGTTGGGCTCAAGGGCGGAAGGATCGCCCTTTCAACCGACATCCTTACAGCGCTACGGCCGCAGCCCGCGGCAACTTATGTTTGGCGGACGACGCTGGTTACACGGCCCTCAGCGCCGGACTTCTTGACACGCTGGTCGATTATGTCGGGTCGCTACCGACGGAGGAATGCGAAATCTTCATCGGCCAACTCGGCGGCGCGAGCAGCCGCAGTGGCGCTGAGGCGACCGCCTATCCACACCGCGACACCAATTTCGTGATGAACGTGCACACAAGGTGGCGTGACCGCGGCGACGAGGGGGCCACCATTGCATTGGGCACGTGGGCTCTTTGCGGCGACGGCGTCGCACGCGACCGGCGGTGTCTACGTCAATTTCATGCCGGAGGACGAGACGGAACGCCTGCCGGGGGCCTACGGCAACAATTACGCCCGGCTGGCGGCGCTGAAAGCCATATACGACCCGGATAATCTCTTCCGGTTGAACCAGAACGTTAAGCCGATTAGCAGTTGATGCACAGCGGGAAGCGTTGGAAGAAGCAAGCGAAGCCCGCGCGGAGGCAACTTGGATATCGGGCGATGGTTACGCGACCTCGGCCTGCAGTATTATGAGCGGGCGTTTCGCGACAATGGAGTCGACCTCGATGTCCTACGCCGCCTCACGGCCGAGGACCTGAAGGAGATCGGTGTTTCGGCGGTCGGTCACCGGCGGAAGATCCTTGACGCGGTTGCTGAGCTTGCTGCGTCACCGCGGCCGGAGGCAGCAGGCTCAAACATTCCGCAGCGGGCCGAGCGACGGCACCTCACTGTAATGTTCTGCGACCTCGTCGGCTCGACGGCGCTATCCACTCGCCTCGATCCGGAAGATCTGCAGGACCTGCTGCGAGCCTATCTCGCACGCGTCGGCGATGTGGCTGGCCGCCATGGTGGCTTCGTCGCCCGGTATTTCGGTGATGGCGCACTAATCTACTTCGGGTACCCCCAGGCTCATGAGGACGACGCTGAGAGAGCGGTTCGGGCGGGCCTCACGCTCGTCAAGGGCGTTTCAGAACTAACGGCGGCCGGCGAGCGGATGAGTGCGCGCGTTGGCATTGCCACGGGAATGGTGGTAGTCGGCGATTTAGTTGGCACCGGCGAGGCGCAGGAGCGCGGGATAGCGGGCGAGACGCCCAACCTCGCGGCGCGGCTGCAGGGACTGGCCGAGACCGGCGCGGTGGTTATCGCCGACACCACACGGCGGCTTCTGGGCGACCTGTTTGAGCTCTCCGCGCTCGCACCGACCTCGATCAAAGGCTTCGCCCAACCGGTTCAGGCGTGGCGGGTGATCGGCGAAGGGAAGGCAGAAAGTCGATTTGAAGCGCTGCACGGCACAAGGGTCACGCCGCTCGTCGGCCGCGAGGAGGAACTCGACCTCGTGCTCTCGCGCTGGCGGCAAGTAAAGGAGGGAGGCGGGTGCGTTGCCCTCATTTCAGGCGAGGCCGGGATTGGCAAGTCGCGGTTGGTGCTTGCGCTGCGCGAACGGCTCCAGGGAGAGTCGAAGGCGTCGCTCAGCTACGCTTGCTCGCCGCATCACGCCAACAGCGCGCTCTTCCCCTTCGTCACGCAACTTGAGCGGGCCGCGCGATTTGCGCCGGATGACGCCAGGGAGGCCCGCATCGAAAAGCTTGACGCCCTGCTGCAGGTCACAGCGGCAAAGTCCGACAACGCGGTGGCGCTCTTTGCTGACCTGCTCGGCATTCCGATCGGCGCGGGGCACGCTCTTGCGGCGATGTCGCCGTTGCAGAAGAAGGGGCTTCTTTTCCGGGCATTTCTCGCACTGCTAGAGGGGCTGGCAGCGCGCGGCCCGGTGCTGATCGTGCTTGAAGACGCGCACTGGCTCGATCCGACCTCACGGGAGCTCTTCGATCAAATGGTCGAGCGCATTCAGCGCCTGCCGGTGCTCCTAGTCGCGACGTTCCGGCCGGAGCTGTCGCCGCCCTGGGTTGGCTTTCCGCATGCCACGCTTCTCACGTTGAACCGCCTGACGCGGGCCCAGGCGCGGTCGCTGATCGAGCGGGTCGCTGGTCGTAGGGCGCTCCCCCCGGAAGTGATCGAGCAGATCCTGACGCGTACGGAGGGCGTGCCGCTCTTCACCGAGGAACTGACCAAGGCTGTGCTTGAATCCGCATTGCTCCGGGACGCCGACGATGGCTTCGTTCTCGATGGGCCAGTCCCGTCGCTGGCGATACCTGCGACGCTGCACGACTCGCTGATGGCCCGCCTCGATCGGCTCACCCAGGTGAAGGAGGTAGCACAGATCGGCGCCTGCATTGGCCGTGAGTTCGATCACGAGCTGCTGGTGGCCGTCGTTCCGCTGCCGGACGCCGATCTCGTGGCCGCGCTGGATCATCTGGTCGCGGCCGAGCTTGTCTTCCGCCGCGGCATTTCGGCGGCGACCACATACGTTTTCAAGCACGCCCTGGTGCGTGACGCCGCCTATCAGAGCCTCCTTCGGAAGCGCCGTCAGGAATTGCATGCGCACATCGCCACTGCGCTTGAAAGTGGCTTTCCTCACACCCTCGAAACCCGGCCGGAGTTGGTCGCCCGTCACTTCGACGAGGCGCGGCTCTTCCAGAGGGCGGTCGGATATTGGCTGCGGGCGGGCCGGTTGGCGGCCGCCCACTCGGCTAATGTGGAAGCAATCGCGCATCTGCGGTCGGGGCTGGCGAGCCTCGCAGCGCTTCCGCCCAGCGAGGCTCGCTCGCGATTGGAGTTGTCTTTGCAACTGGCGCTCGGCGGCCCGCTCCTAGCCACGAAGGGGTTTGCCTCAAGCGAAGCGGAGGCTGTTTATCAACGCGCCCAGGAGCTGAGCCGGGAGCTTAACAACGACGCGGAGCTGTTCACCGCGATGCGAGGACTCGGATACGTCTATCACGTGCGCGCCAATCTTCGCGGGGCGACGCAGCTGATCGACGAAGCGGTCGACCTCGCGCGCCGGGCTGGCAACCCGGCAATGCTCGTCGAAGCCTACCATTTTGCCGGGACACCGACATTCCATCTCGGCAAATTCCAGACGTCCCGCGATTGGCATCAGCAAAGCTTGGAGGCTGGCCACTATGGCGGTCGTTTCCATTCAGAGGTCTACGGCATCAATATGGGTGTCTTCTGCCGCGCATACATCGCTCACTGCGACTGGCATCTCGGCTATCCTGACCGCGCCCTGCAGATCGCCGAGGAAGGGCTTGCGCTTGCCCGAGAAGTTGCGCACCCTTTCAGCGTAGCGCTTGCGCTCAATTATCTCGCGATGCTTCACCAGTTCCGGCGCGAGTCGGAGGCGGCGCTCAGAGTCGCCGAGGAAGCCCGCAGCCTCTGCTTGGATTATCGGTTTGATTATTATGGGGCGTGGAGCGCGCTTGTGCGGGCCTGGGCCATCGCGGAGCAGGGCCCTCTTGAAGAAGGGCTCGCGGCTTATGATGCGGCCCTAGAGGAATTCAGAAAGACCGGCGCTGAGTTGCGAATGCCGCACTATCTCTGCCTATTTGCCGCCGTTCAGCGTAAGGCCGGACGACGAGACGCGGGGCTTAGAATCGTGGCCAAAGCGGCTCAAATCGCGGAGAAGAATCAAGAATGGTGGTGCAATGCCGAGCTCGAACGCGAGCGCGGCGAACTACTGCTGCTCGACCCTTCTGACGACCTCCGCGAGGAAGCGGATGCGGCCTTCAAGCGAGCGATCGACATCGCCACAGAGCAAGGCGCGAAGATGCTCGAATTGCGGGCCAGCGCCGCGCTCGCCCAGCGTTGGGCTGTATGTAGCGAGCGCAGGAAGGCATTTGACGCGCTTGCGCCGGTTTATGACTGGTTCACCGAGGGCTTTGACACGCCCGACCTCCGCCGGGCCGGAACGCTGCTCGGCCAGCTGTCGAACTTGCCGCACTAATAAAGCTGATACTTGGTAAGCTCCACTGAACTTCTTCACGCGGAGGATCCACGTTTGTAAGAAGCAAACGTCTGTTCTTGGCGAATTGTATTGAAGGGCTGGTTTCGGGGCAGTTCTAATGCACAGTTGCGTTGGATTCGAACTCGATCCAACCCCAGTCAATCTCATCCGTGCTGAACAGGATCTGCGGCCTCTCGATATGCTAAGTGCGCTTGTATAGGCAGCGCGACGGCTCCGAAATCCCTCACGGGTGACGAGAGTAAACATGCCCCCGAATTGGCCGGTTACGGTAGCCCTCTGCTGAGATCTTGCATGATCGCTAAGATATTCAAGGCCGGAGTGTGCGATCGTGGCACTTTTCGTGCCTTGCCGGAAATGCGGTCATGTCTGCGTTTGGCCCTCCTCGGACCTAACTCGATATCTGACGTATGTCAGCAACGGGCGGGCCGGTAATACCCGTGGTTTCACGTGGAACCGCTATTTACGCTCTAATGCGACGCTCTGCTATCGAGCACAGGACGGGCCTGGGGAATAGCCCTACCGGTATTTCTTGGCGCCATCGCATTCCGCAGATCTGATTCGTAGACGGCGGACGCGTGACCCGATCCCCGTCTCTGAATAGAGTTTTGCACACGTCATTTATTCGGCGCACTACCACCTGTTACGACCATCTACAGCGCTCTGGTCGTCGCGGTTGCTTCTGGCTTGTTCATGGATGTATGAGCGCATCCACACCGATCGCAAGTCTAGTCGAAACGATGCTCGCTGATGGTGTCGGGCACACTGCGATCGTGCGCGCCGTTCAAGCTGCTGAAACCAGTCTGCGCCGGCGTGTCCCACATCCGGGAAGCACTCGCGGCAGGCGTCTAACTCTCGCCGGCTTATGTCGACGTCGCTGTGCGCCGCTGGCAGGCCTTCACTGGTCGTAAAGCGATCCGCGTGCCCGACGGCTGTGCCTTCGACGATCTGTCCTCAAAATTGGAGGACACTTGATGCGCGGCCGTCGTCCAAAACCAACGCGATTGAAGGTCCTCATCGGCAACCCAGGAAAGCGTCCCTTGAACAGCAACGAGCCGCATCCCGAAGTCGCACTTCCCGATTGTCCACCCGAACTTGGGCCGGTGGCCCGGCAGGAATGGGAACGCATGACAGCGCAACTGGCTCCATTGCGTGCCGTCATCCGTGGCCTGGAATCTGAGGTCGGCCATATGAGCGTACTGCCGATATCGCTGCATGACTCTCGTTCACTTCGAGCCGCTTAGGACCGCGATGCAGTGTCCGGTGCTTTGCTGTATTCCCGATGTTGGTCGTGCCCCTGTCTGGCTCCATTTGCAACCGGCCGGGTCAGTCCGATGTTCGATTTAGGGCTTCGACAAACTCGTCTCATTAGCTCCGTCGAGGCGGCCGTGTGCTCCCGGGGGGTGGCCGAAGCGAGAGAAAAATAGTCGAGAGAAATGCGAATAGTCGCCAAAACCGCTGGCATAGGCGATCTCGCTGATCGGCTGGACACCCTTCAGCGTGGTTCGGCGTTGCAAGAGAGACGCGGCGTAGTCCAGACGAAGGGAGTTTATGAACTGGGTGCAGGTCATATTTCGCATCGTAAAGAGCTTCTGCAGGTAGCGCAGCGAAATACCCGCTTCGGTCGCGACTTTGGATGGAGTGAGGCTGGAATCGGCGAAACGATCTTTGATGATGTTGCAGAGGCGCGTATACAGCTTGTCTGAATTAAGTGAGATGGGCGTCGAGTCGGGTGCAGAAAACAGCGCGCCGACGAGATCAAAAATGGCTAGCCGCATATAATTGGTGGCTGCCGATTCCATATCGTCATTCTCAACCGCATCACGGACGAGTTGAAGGAGTAGACGCCCCGCGCGCAGATTGCGGCGATTGCCTTGGGCATATTGCGGTTCGAATCCGAGGTGCGACACCAACGCTCGCCGCGGCAGTTGGAGGACGAAGCAATGTGCATAATTGTTTTTCGTGACGTAAGTTACGGGCCGACCCGAATCGACGAGCACCGTGTCACCCGTTGTCAGCTCAACGACCTGCTCGTTCTGAATCATCGTTATTCCCCCTGCAACCAGAAACAGAGCGGTGTAGTGATCTATCCCGTCGAGCCGCGCATCCCGTTGCGTCCGCTCAACACGGTGGGCCGTGACACGGTGGGCCGTGGACGCAAGATGCATTCCCACAAGGCCGCACACCCTTTGTGTGATCATCTTCCCGAAAAAAGTTTTCTGTTCGAGGTCCTTGGGGTCATATCGACCCCAAGCCGGGCGCAGCGCCTCCCGCCAAGCGTCGCAACTCAGCGCGGGCGCATCGACAACAGCGTCGCCCCAAGTCCCCATCGGTTCCTGGGCAGACAACGCCGCCGCCGCAGCACCCGCGTTCGAATCGACCATTGATCGCAATCTCCCTTGATGTCCGATGCGCTTGCACTCTACAAGTATCCATTTCAGTCGTAATGAGCTTCAATTTCTTTGCCTCGCACTTAAGTAATCTTGCGGATTTGTCTTTGGTCTTGCCCAAGAATCTTAGAAGCCGGGCTTTGCAGATGCGCTCCGCCAGGTCACCAGGTCACCATATTGTTTCGCGGCGCCTAGCTTGTAGCTGCGATCGCGGGCGGCAGCGCGTCGGCTATCCCAAGACGATCCGCGTCGGCCATAGATCGGAGTTCGTCTCCCGTGACCTCGATATCTGGGCTTACCAGAAGGGTGTCGTGTTGGACTTCTCGCGGCCGGGCAAGCCGACGGACAACAGCTTCATCGAATCCTTCAACGGCAAATTCAGAAGCGAATGCTTGAACACCCATTGGTTCCTGAGCCTCGACGACGCACGGCAGAAAATGGAGGATTGGCGTAGAGACTATAACGAAGTCCGGCCACATAGCGCGATCGGCAACAAGGCGCCGATATCGCTCTTGAATGGCTCATCGGCGCCCCCGCCGGCATGAGCCTAACCCCGGAAAATTCCAGCACGGGCTGGCCTAATTTTGGGGAGCGCTTCAATAAACCGCCAGACTCTGGTCGCTACTGGATGAAAGTTGGGGGCAACGTCATCTCCTGTCCCTCCGCAATGATTCCTACGATGGCCGGGCATGTCTTGCCGCGTGGAGTTTGGTCGAGCAACTCGAACACTTCTTCAAGCCGTGTGACCTGCTCCTCTGTTTCGCCGGCGTGCCTCTCGAACGCCCGGCAAGATCCTCGGACTGTGCGGCATTTGCCATCTTTGGTAGGCCGGCCAGGACGTTCTTAAGGCGAGCAGGGCGACGCTACGGAGGACGATTGTCAGTGTTGACATTTCCTGGGCGCAGAGTTGCATCAAATCAAGCGCGACGGGCAGCTGGAGCCTTCAGTGTTGCCGAAAGCAAACCGCTTTGGTAACGGAAGATCATGATTTATACGTGTTCGTATTAGGTTAGAACGGCTAATGATACGAACGTATAGTATGTCAGGTACGAGAAAATTACGTGCAGTCGCAAAGCAATGCGCGCAAGCTGGTGAATGACGGGATGACACCCGCCTTTTCAGGAGGCGCGTATGTCACGATCGATCATACTGGCCCTGTCACTCTTTTTGGGAATAGCCTCTTTGTCTGCGGCTTCGCGTGTTGCAGCGCAAGCGCAGTACGTTGTTCAGCCAGTGGCGGAAATGAAGGTCAAGCAACTTCCGAAAGGCGAGTTGTTCTGGCGCGTCGAGAGCTTTCCGACATTGGATGAAGCGAAGGCGGCTGCACCGCTTTATCGTTGGAACCCCGACACCGTCAGCTATGAGGGATTGCCCTCGCTGACTGCTGAGGTCGCCGGCAAAGCTTGGCTCTTCACTCTCGGTCCGAAGGGTGGGGGCACAGCCGGCGGGATGAAGGTCGCGGAGATTGGACCCGTGCCTTCGCTCAGCGCACCCGAGTATCTGCTGCGCGTGAACTACGGTCATGGGCCGCCGGGTGCCAAGACACCGGTGCATATGCATCCCGGCTCCGAATCTTTCTACGTGATCGCTGGCAGATTGGGGCAACGGACCCCGCAAGGAGTGATGAATGTCGAGGCGGGGCATTCGATGAATGGACATCCGGCCGGAATGACAATGGAAGTATTCAACAGTGGGACGACAGAATTAGATGCACTCATTATGTTCGTTGTCGACGCGACCAAGCCGTTCTCCGCCCCCGCCAAGTTCGAGTAAAACAACTCGTCGATTGTGATCGTAAGCGTGTCCCGAGATGTCGAAATGTCCGCCTTGACGCCCTAGCGGATCGAGGCAGTTACGCTGGACGTCTCAGCTATTGGCTTACTTCCGACGGTCTGGCCAGCGGTGAGCCCGTTTCTAATATTGACGTCAACATCTTTCAGATTCGAGAGACTGTGCTCAGGCAGCCGCCGGGGAGGGAGCAATGAAAGTCCGATACGCCGTAGCGTTATCGATGCTGGCTGGCGCAGCGGTCGGTGGCACTGCTGTCCAATCTCTTCATGCACAAGCAAAGCCGCCGGTCTATATGATCGCGATCAACGAGATTTCGAGTCAAGAAGGATATACGAAGCAGTACCTGCCGACGGCGCAAAAGACAATTAAGGAGCACGGCGGCGTGTATGTGGCAGCAGGTCCAGGAACGCAAATTGACGGCTCATTCCCAAAGGGGCGCGTCGTTATCCTGAGGTGGGAAAGCATGGAGGCGCTGAACGGCTGGCGTCATTCACCGGAATATGAGGCGATCAGAAAGATTGGCGAAGGCTTCGCCACGTATAACGTCGTCGCCGTGGATGGAGTAAAAAGGTAGCTACCCAAACCATGCGGAGGCCGCCGTGTTGGCGGTCTTTTCACTGCACCAATGAACCTTCTATGATGTCCGTAGGTGGCCCGTAGCCGCCGCATCATTGGCGTTAAGTCATTCTCTTCACTGGTCAGCGCGCGCGGCATGTCAGCTTTGAACTTACCTGCGCCCTGATAGATCGCCACACCGAACTCCATGCAAAGACGTCGTATCTGGCAGATCAGCCGAGTACGACTGGTGACCATACGATCCCGGATACGGTGGAACACCTGTAGTTCTGTCTGCGCAGCCGTCTTGATCTCGACGAAGCGCATCGTTGGCCGGTTGACGGCCTCAGCGATCGCGGCGGCATCGACGACGTCGCTCTTGTTCGATTTCACGTAGTGCTTCACGAATTGCGCCGGAAGCGCAAGCTGTCCCAGACGAGAGAGAAAACTCGCGAAAGACGAAGAGGTCGCTCCCTTGTCGGCTCGGAGTTCGATCCGCCGCAGTACGGACGAGCGACGATGTTCCTTCGTAAGTCTAGCCGCTGAGAACGCGAAGAAAACTTTCGCGCCAGGCGGTAATGCTGTGGTGACGCAGAATCTCCATCATGGACCGCCAGCGTTCGCGCCGCTCCTCAATCGGCATCAGCAACGCTGTCTGCAAAGCTTCCGCGACGGCGTCGGGGTCATATGGATTGGCAATCAGCGCGGCATCAAGTTCGTAGGCAGCCCCGGCAAACGGCGAGAGAACGAGAACGCCCGGGTCTTCGGAAGCCTGCGCGGCCACATACTCCTTGGCAACCAGGTTCATTCCATCTCGCAACGGTGTGACGAGTGCGACCCGGCTGACTCGAAAGAAGCCCGCGAGCGAGTGCTGAGAAAAGCTCCTATTCAGATACTGAATTGGCGCCCAGTGGAGTTGTGCGTAGCGACCGGCGATGTCGCCGGCTAACGCGCCGAGCCGCTGGCGTAAAGCACGGTATTCAGGAACGTCGCTGCGTGTGGCGGTTGCGATCTGGAGAAGACGAACATGATCGCGTTGCGCAGGATAGCTCTCCAGAAAGCGGGCAAACGCCTTGAATCGATGCTCCAGCCCCTTGCTGTAGTCAAGCCGGTCCACCCCAATAATCAACTGGCGACCTCGGAGACTCTCTTGGAGCCGCCGGGTCGTCCGGGACTTGACCGCTCGAGCTGCCATGTTGGCGATGGCGTCCGGGTCGACCCCGATCGGAAAAACGCCAGAACGAAGGTCGCGATCAAACGCGCGAACGTCGCCATCGGCTGACACCTTGCCAGCGGCGCGGCGAATAATGGCGTCATGGAATGCAGTCAGGTCCTCAATTGTCTGGAAGCCGACGAGATCGTACGCGCACAGTGACCTCAATAGCTCGACGTAATTCGGAAGAGTCGCCAACACACCCAACGATGGAAACGGAGTATGCAGAAAGAATCCAATCCGATGCCTGGCTCCGACACGGCGAAGTTCCTCAGCCATCGGGATAAGGTGGTAATCATGAACCCAGACGACGTCGTTCGGCTTGAGAAGGGGCATGAGCGTGTTAGCGAGGAGGGCATTGACCCGTAGATAGGCGGCGAAGTCGCGTCGGGTGAAGTTTACGAGATCGAGGCGATAGTGAAACAGGGGCCATAGGGCGGCGTTGGAGAAGCCGCTGTAGTACCCATCATGGTCCACGCGAGTGAGATCAACCGTCGCATAGGTGACGCCATCGGCGTCAAGAACGTTCGGCACCGAGGGTGTCTCTCCCAGCTTGCCACTCCATCCGAACCATAAGCCGCCGGCTTGGTGCAGAGCCTCGACAAGACCGGTCACAAGCCCACCGCTCCGCTGAGCGCCTTCTCCCGGCAGAGCAACACGATTGGAGACGATGACCAAGCGGCTCATGAGAATTCTCCTGTAGCAATCACGGTCGCCTCTGGCCGAAGCGTAGGCCCTTGCCGCGAGCAGAATACTGTAGCAGCCAATGACAATTGGGGCGCTGGAACCGCGAGCAGAGAGGCGACAGATCGCGACTTCGACGACGTCCGCCACTGCAAGTCTCGATCCCTTCATCCTCGTGGGTGAGTTTGCGCCTGGTCGCGGCGGAGATCGAGACAAAGGACGGACAATGGCGGATAATTCGATGGACGAAGGGCCAGAGTCTCGACACCCGTTCGTCCTCACCTTTGACGGTTCCTCCGAGCTCAGGAAAAATCGTCCTCACCCGGAAACAAAGGGAGCCACTCTCCTTGTTTAGAACTTGCTCAAGGCCCATATAAAGGTGCGTTGATTTGGCCGATATGGCTTCGCGGTGTCAGAGAGCCGCCATCTTCTTCCGGATTACGATAGCGATGCATGTGCCATCGGGCGCGGCGTATCGTTCGATCACTGGAATGAACTCCTTCTCTGACCCACAGATGTAGTGGCAGCTGGGAGCGTTTCGGTCCGAATGGGAACAAGGCAACTCGTCCCGTCCATTGCCCTACGGAGAACCGCAACCATGGCCAACCGTTCGACACAAACCATCGTCCGCGTCACGGAAGCCTTTCTGCTGCCTGGCTTTGATAAGCCACAACCGGGCGGGGACTATCCTGTCGACCATGACGAGGAGTGAAAGCATCTACCGGCTGGCGGGACGCCTCATTCGTTCATCTGCCTGGGATCGGCGTACAAATGTCGACGCATCAGATGGTGCCGATCGATGCAGCGGACGACGCAGCCCTCGAAAAGGAAAAAAGGTCGCCAATGTTTCTCGACGCCCTCAGGTCCGATTCGCCTTGACACCACGACGCATCTCTACGCCGTGGGACAAGGCGGTCCGGCTGAGCGGCGAATTCATGCAGCGGCTCCAAATCGCGGGCATCTATCGTATTACCGGCACCGTGCCGCTGAGGGGAGAATTTCTGCAGTATCGTATCCGCGACGATAACGAATGTGATGAACGGGTGGCGACGCAGGACAATCGAGCCCGTGAACGCCTTGTCTGGTAACGAAGGCGCCACTCTTATCGAAAGGACGTTCGGTCATGCCTAAGGGACAGAAACGCGGCAATCGCGAGATCAGAAAGCCGAAGCAGAAAAAGGCCACCCCCGAGCCTGCGGACCTGTTCGCCAACCAAACCAGACTTGCCGCGAACACAAATACCCAACGCGCCAACGGCAAGGCGCGCGATGGTCGTGACGTTCTGTGTGGCCGGAGATCGGCGATGAAGGTCGTGATCGAGTTCTACCGTATCCGCGATGCAGACAATGCACATGCTGTCATCGGCCAGGAGACTGCAGAGGCCGCAGATCTCGATGATGCGATCGAGATCGCACAGCAGCTTTCGAAGAGCCTCGACATGCCACAGCAACCAGACGCCATGTCGATCCGCGATCACGATGGAAATGAGCATTATGTGCACAAATTCGATTGCACCAAAAGGTTAGAAGAAAGCTTGCCACCAGCGGTGGCCTCGGTGGCCGATTCGTCCGCCACCTCAGTTAGGTATCCTGCATGAAGCAACACGTGACCAGCGTCCATACCACGTCCCGTTCCCGAGACTTCGCGCAAACGCTCAGCCGTTATCGCGGGCCAAACAGCGTGCGGAGCACCTTAGAAGTCGTGATCACGGCAGCGCCATTTGCCCTCCTTTGGGTTTTGACGTGGGCTGCTCTAGATGCCGGCTATTGGATTGGCCTGCTGCTTGCGGTGCCGGCCGCAGGCCTTCTCGTGCGTCTTTTCATGATCCAGCACGATTGCGGTCACGGATCTTTCTTCCGCCACCGCTTCGCGAACGATTGGGTCGGGCGTGTCATTGGCGTGCTGACGCTGACGCCATACGAGTTCTGGCGGCGCGCTCACGCCCTTCACCATGCCGGCTCGGGCAATCTCGATCGCCGAGGAATCGGCGACATCGATACGCTGACCGTTCGTGAGTTCCTAGCGCTGCCAAAGGGGCGTCGGCTCTTGTACCGCTTGTACCGCCACCCAATCGTGATGTTCGTCGTCGGCCCGGCATATCTGTTCATATTTCGACATCGATTACCGGTGGGACTTACGCGTAGTGGCTGGCAGCCCTGGCTAAGCGCGATGGCGACGAATGTTGCAATAGCCGTTCTGGTCGCGACCATGGTCTGGTTGGTTGGCCTTGGTCCGTTCCTGCTTGTGCAGTTGCCGATCACACTTCTTGCCGCCTCAATCGGTGTCTGGTTGTTCTATGTTCAGCATCAGTTTGAGGATACGTTCTGGGCCTATGACGAGGACTGGAATTTTCACGACGCCGGGCTACATGGCAGTTCGCATTATGAGCTGCCGATCGTCCTGCGCTGGTTTACCGCCAATATCGGCGTGCATCACGTCCATCATCTGTGCAGTCGGATTCCTTATTATCGGCTGCCACAGGTGTTAAGGGATTACCCACAGCTTTCCTCCATTGGACGGCTGACACTTGTCCAGAGCCTTCGCTGCGTGGACAAGGTCCTTTGGGATGAGGACCGGCATCAGCTTGTTTCGTTTCGTAAGATGGCGTCGGCGCAGTAACCGGCTTCGCGCTTCGATTTATGTTCTCCGCGACTTGCTTCAAGCTTCGTATCGTGCGTCTAGCAGATCAAGCTCATGCACAAGCTTGTCGGCTGTCTGGCTGCCGATCTGCTGTGATCGCGGCATCCGAAAAATCACGGTGCGCTCGGCTTTCATCGCCGCGAGCAACGTCAGTCCAACGATAGAATCGATAGTCGCCTCGGCCATAATATGCCTCCCATTCTGCTTCTCTGTCGAAAGCGTAATCGTTCCGTTGAGCGTCGAGGTGGTAAGAGCGACGTCGCTCGCGAACTTTTGTCATGGCCTATGTAGCACGGTCGCTCCTTTAAAGCAGACGGAACCCCGATGATCCGAAGAATCGAGATCGCCCGGAAGGATGTCCGCGTGACATGTCATTCCTCGCAGCCGTTGAATCCGGTGACGGCCGGCGAATTTATCACGGGGTGACGCCGGCACCGGGCCTGGCGCATTTCCTGGCACAGCGTCTTCACGACATTGGGCCTCGCGATCGAATGGGAGAGCGGCATCTACAGTGGGACCAGCCTTCCGCATGCCTTTCGCGTCGGGCATCACTCGGCAACGGGGTGGGGGCCAAGCGACTAGGTTCGCATACGACGTGCTGGCGAACTTCGAGGGCGTCAATGGCCTCGACAATCGAACGAAGGCAGCAGAGCTCAGCAACACGGTCCCTGGAGATGATGACTATCGGCACCGGTGTGGCGCAATCCTCCAAGCCCCGGGCCGTGCCAACTATCGCTGTATAGGCCGAAGCGACGGCGTCGGATAAAGGCAGCCTGGAAGTCACCTTAGCGCGGCGTCGGGCCCCAATGGGCTCCGGGAGGTATTGATTAACCCGCGATCATTCCCCTGTGGCCTGATTTGCGATCCGCGGACATCTATCGCTGCAGCGCTGCGACAACGTCCTCAAGGACCACACCGTTCCCGCACCAGCGTAGCGCGCTTGTGCCGGGGTACTGGGCCAACGACGATGCTGTTCGGTCATTGCCGGGCTAGGCTGCTTGCGCTTCCTGATTGATTACGCTTTCGGCCAACTTCGTAAGCGTGGCTCTGCATTTTCCTCCTCTTTGAGCGTGGTACTCAGGATACTTACCGCTTCTTTGACACCGAGCTCCTTGGCCCAGGCGCAAAGGGCGCCGTAGCCCGAAATCTCGTAATGTTCGACAGCTTGCGCGGTTGCCAGCAGCTCCGCAATGATTCCTACGATAGCCGGGCATGTCTTTTGCCGCGTGGAGTTTGGTCGAGGAGCTCGAACACTTCCTCAAGCCGTGTGACCTGCTCCTCTGTTTCGTCGGCGTGCCTCTCGAACGCCCCGGCAAGATCCTCGGGCTGTGCGGCATTTGCCATCTTTGGTAGGGCGGCCGGTAGTTTCTTCTCAGCAAAATAGATGTTCTTCAGATCCTCCTCAAATAAATCTTCCACCTGTTTGGTAGCTTTGGGCATTTGTCGCCCTCCCAACGCAGCGTGCGCGGTGCCGTTCCGCGTAGGCGCACTACTACGTAAAAAGCCAATAAGATGCGGATATGTCTTTTGATACTTCTCGGAGCAGGCCCAACCGGCTCATGGACTGCTTCTTGCTCAGCTGGAGCGGGAAGCAACCGTCGATCTGGATAGAAACGTTTTATCTGCATGGGTTGTCGCTGACAGTATCCTCAATGTCTCCTTAGCCTCGGACACGCTAAGATTCCTGTCCGGTCACCGATAAGAGGTGTGAGAAGTGAGCATGCCGCAGCGATAATCCGGTTGGGGCGGCCGGCTAGCCCGCATTCGCCAACCGCGTCGAAACGTCTCACCTTATCGCTTGCCGACACGAATGCGGGCTCGAAACAGTTATAGCTGCAGCACGTGGAGGACACGCAGATGAAAGCTCTAGCGCTTGTTGCCGTGGCGATCGCGTGTGTAGCAGTTCCAGTGGATGGCGTTCGGGCGCAACCAGGAGTCTATCTCGATTTCGGTGCTGGTCCGCCGCCTTATCGATATCGTCATTATCGCGAGCGATACTACTATGATGATCGCGATCGATATGAACGTCGAAGTGGATATCGTGATTGGCGCGGCTCCCGGAACAGCAATCCCTGTCGTCGCGGCTATACCGTCCAAGACGGTGTTTGCAAGCCGTATCGCGGCTATTGAAAGCGGACGCGCTTCAGCAGATAGCTTTTCTGGACCCGTGGTTGTTGCACACTTCAGCCGTGGATGCTGAAGCTAGCGTTTGGTTGCCGACCCGGAAAGAGCTCCGGTGAGAGAGAGGGCTACTGTGTGCCTGGCCGTTCGCTGCCCGACTCACACAACACGTCCTTCAGGGAGTTTTGAAGGCTCCGTGAGCCTTGTCCTCTGTGTCAAAAGACACGTTCGGAGTCTTCTGTGCATCGCAGCGGGACACCGGAACGAGATAATCTGCAATTCAGTTGAAACATCAAGCAACGAAGGCTGGGAGAGCCTCCATGAACGCAACCGATCCAAGGGAAACAGCCGATCTCATCGCCAGTGATAAAGTCGAGGGGACCAACGTCTATCGCTCGAATGGGGAGACCCTTGGCGAGATCGAACGAGTAATGATTGGCAAGCGAAGCGGAAGGGTTGCCTACGCCGTCATGAGCTTTGGCGGCTTCTTGGGGATTGGCGAAGACTACTACCCCATTCCTTGGTCTCGCCTCAGCTACAATGATCCACTCGGCGGCTACGAAGTGAATATTGACGAGGAGGAGTTGCGGGACGCCCCTAAGTTCGGTAGGCGCGCGGAATGGGAATGGAATGATCAGCACATGAGCGAGTTGAATACCTATTACGGCGTGCGATCAATCGATCTGTGAGTCTGCGCGGCGGCCAATGGGCTGTCCAAACAGTCCGGCTAGGCTATTTCCCGGCACCCTGGGGTCGGCTCGGGATTGTGTGCATGCCGGCACGCTCAGCCAACTCCATCCGAGGACCGGCATTACGTCCTACGTAAATGATGCTGACACGATGGTGGACCGCCCGAAAATGAACTATGCGAAAGCAGAGCCGCCCTACTGCCCAAGGTGCGGAGCTATGATGCGTTTGAGGAGCGCCGCGCTCCAGACGGCTGACCGAACGACATTTAAATTTCAGTGTCTTTATTGCGGCCACACGCATACAGAGGTTCATATTTTGCAAGTGGATGATGAGAGCAAGTGAGATAGCGGTTCATTCGGGGAAAGCCACTCACCAAACCAACAGGCTCGCTGGGTACTTTTCTGAGCAGACGGTGCTAGCTGGTGTTAGCGGCGCGAGGTCACGCCCCCAGCTCCGGAAAGGGTGAGTTTGTGGACGTTGGGTCCCATTGCAGCTCCCGCCCCCTCAGCCCTCGAATGGGCGCCTCATAGCCTTTGATAAGGGGGCCCCGCTGCAAGGCGCCGCTCCTTCAACTCCGCCGAAGCGCATGGCGCAATTGTTTACCAATGTAAGGCTTCTGCCGCAGCCATGTTCGAGCTCAAGCAGCTCCTTTAAAGTTTGCAGCAACGTAAGCGTCGTCATCAGGCCACAGCCTTGATCGCGAGTGTGTCGGCGTAGGCCCAGGGCAGGAGCTCATGGAGCCGGCTATTGGGATGGCCGTTCGCGATGCGGCTGATGACATCGGCCAGATAGGCCTGCGGATCGATGCCGGTGAGTTTGCAGGTCTCGATGAGTGAGGCGAGGATTGCCCAGTGTTCGCCCCCGCCATCCGAACCCGCAAAGAGTGCGTTCTTTCGATTGAGCGCAATCGGGCGGATCGATCGCTCGACGACGTTGCTGTCGATCTCGATGCGGCCGTCATCGATGAAGCGGATCAAGCCGGCCCAGCCCAAGAGGGCATAGCGGATCGCTTCGGCGAGCTTGGTCTTCTGGCTGATAAGCGCCAGCTTGGCGCGCAGCCAGACTTCCAAGTCGTCGATGATCGATTGGGTCTGTTGCTGCCGGATCGTTCGCCGCTCCTCGGCGGCACGGCCGCGGATCGTGCTCTCGATTGCATAGAGCCTTGCAATGCGCTCCAGCGCCTCGCTCGCGATCGGCGCCGGGCCGGCCGCGGCCAACTCGTAGAAGCGTCTGCGGACGTGCGCCCAGCAGAATGCGAGCTCGACGTCGCCGCGCTCGGCAAGCGGCCGATAACCGGCGTAACCATCGACCTGGAGGACGCCCTTGAACCCGGCCAGATGGGCGCTCGGCCGTTCTGCCCGCCCAGACAGCGCTTACGCAGCAACTCGTTTCGTGCCGCGACTGTCTCACCTTCTCAGTGAATCCGTCTTGAGAGTGGCTCAGCTGTGTCAGTCGCCACCCTCTGGCCGAGCATCGTCAGTTCTCTCGCCTGTTCTGCGAACGTCTCGAACTGCTTACTGATGCACGTCGTCCACAATTCTAGAACCTCCTGAGGTGACTTCGCGCTAGCAAGCTGCTTCCCGTGGTCGAAAGTGGCCTGCAAGTTTGCTTGAGCAAATTCGCATGCCTTCAAATTGTAGTCCTTAATAGCATTTGCGGCGGACGCGAAGCTATGTTCGATCATTTTGAACGTGTGCTCGGTAGTCGCACTAAGTCTCTCCGATGTATCTTTTATCTGGGCGGCACCTCTCTCAATATTCTTCTCCGCATGGATTCTTGCAGCGCTTGATTCAGGCATGATAGTCACCCCACTAAACTGCGGTTTCTGTGTTGTTGCCGACACGCCCATGTGAAGCCGTCGGCTACTGCATCCGCTCTGACAACGCGCGCTTGGTGTGTCAGTTCGGGTCATCTATATGATTTTGGCTACTGTGCCCTTATGACGCGCGCCACAGTGCGTTGGAGAATTCCGATCCGTTCGGCCGCTGTAGCTAACGACGTCAGGCGGTATTTCGCACGCATGGCTCCGAAACGTAGGCGCTCTTGGCGCCGCATGTGGCAACGCGGTTTCGTCAGGCGGAAGGGCAGCGAGGACCTTTAGTGAGGTCCACCGCGTTCATACACACATCTAGGCAAGGAGGAACCAAAACGATGACCGTAGAAATGCGGGAAGTTTATAGCAGCCCGAACGGCGATCGTTGGTATCTCGTTCGCGACGACGATTCAGGAGAGGTATTTATCCGCAACCAACCCAATCGCCCTTCCGGCGGGGAGGTGGCAGATCTCGAAGTCGGTACATTCCTTGCTGGAGGCGGACGAGGCCCGGAGCATCAAGAGTTGCTCCGGCTGATCGGAACACTAGTGGAACGGGGCATTTCCTTCGAACGCGGAACGCCTACGCGGATTAAGTCGCACGCACGGAGTCATATTGTGGAGCTGACTGACGGCTCAAAGTGGCGCATTTGGCCGGGCGATCTGGCAACCACGCTAAGATGGACGCCTGAGGCGGAAATTGAGGCGTTCCCGATCGAGGATGAGTTTTGTTCCCACGTCCTCGTTGATCAATCTGACGGGTCCAGGGTGCGTGTCGCCGACACGAGTACCGATTGGCCGGTCGAAAAACTGCGCAGATTCTTGGGAGCGGGCTGACGACCGCTTGAAGCACTTGAACATACCGCGCGGGACATTCTCTTGTTCGGCCCTTGTGATCTTGCGAGAGCTTTCAAAGTGAGTGCCACTGCCACTGGCACATTTTCTACTTATGAGCACCTGCGGCAAAAAATGCAGTGCGACCGTTGGGCATGTCATCGTTTCTGTAGGAAGAAGCGGATCATTTCCCGGCTTGCGTCCGGTCCACGGGGTTCGGTGTAGGAGCCGGCCGCGCTTCCGCCCGACCATGCATGACCGGCGCCGTGAAGGCTCCACTGCTCCAATACCGGTCGCCCGCTTTCATCCGCCTGCACGGTGCGAGTGTAGCTTATCCCGCCAGGAGTTTCGCCACGGCTGACGGTAGCCCGGAGGCCGGCTTTGGTCTTCGACTGTGCAATGATGTGATTTGCGTTGATGGGATTGACGGTCGTGTCCAGGTCGCCGTGGAATACGATAACCGGTGGTGTGATCTTCGCATGATTCAGCGATCGCGCTGCGGTCGGAGAGGCACCATGCCGCATCGCCGCGAATGCGGAAGGCATGTCGCTGGCGGCTCCGCATGCCAAACCCGAATGGATGCCGACGCCAGCATAAAGATCCGGATAGGTGGCGCCCATGATCGCCGCCGCAGCACCTCCGGCAGACATGCCCGCAATGTACACGCGTCCAGACTCGATTGAGTAGTCGCGCATTATCTGTCGCGTGATCCCTGCGATCAGTGAAGGCTCGCCCTGATCGCGCTGCTGATCGCCCGCATTGAACCAATTCCAACACTTGGACGGATTTGCTGACTGGTTCTGGGCAGGATAAGCGACAAGAAAGGGGTGCTCCTCGGCCAAATCATTCATCCGTGTGCCTGCGGCAAAATCGTCAGGCGACTGGGTGCAGCCGTGCAGCATCACTACGAGAGGCAGGGGCTGTCCCTCATAGCCGCTTGGAATATAGATCTTGTAGGCTCGGCTTCCTGCCTTGTCGGCGTAGATGCAGTCTTCAAACCGCGCCCCAGGAGCTAAAGGGATTGGTGCACGGTTTATGGCGGGTGGGACAGGTGCGACTTCACCAGGTGCGAATTTTAGGTGGCCTATTTGTTCGAGGAACCCGCGAAGAGCGTTGGGGACCCGCGGCGCACTCAGGCCTCCGCTTCGAGGAGTGAGAGCCGTCCTACCGACTTTCGGTGACGTCCACGTCACTTCTCGGACCGTCGATGGCGGCGGTGTTGTGCGCGCGAATGTCAGACTCGGACCTGCATCGTTCCTGAAAGTCGATGGGACGGGTGAGGACGGGGCGCCAGCGAGCACTCGGCGCAGGACGGCCATCGCCTCATCAAGCCGCCCTTCGCGCGTCAGACGGGTCGCCTCCAGCATGTCTCTGTTCGGGAGTGCATTCATACGACTAGACCTTCCTTAGAGTTGGACTGCTGCGCGCAAGGACGCGCGGCGGCTCGCGGTGAAGAGGAATCCCCCAGCACTCGGAGCGGAAACGATGCTCATCAGCTAATGCGGTCGCTTAGCGCCGCTTTCACCGCGGTACTGGCATGTAAGGCACCAAGCACGTGAATGGAGGCAATTGTCGCGCGCGCTAGTTCGGGCGAGACATCTGCGGCAATGACGGCCAATCCAAGCACCTGGATGTGAAGCATTTCGCGGGCGGAGCGCACCGCATCCAGGTCTTTCCGGCTGTATTGATGCAGACCGATATCGAGTTGGTGTCTCGCGACCGATTGCTTCACGGCGTCGTTTTGCCGATCGAGCTGGTTTCGGATTGCTGTCCGAATGAAGTCGGTCCGATTTGAGTAGAATCCCTCGCTTACCAACAGATCGATGTGGCCGAGATCGACATAGCCGAGATTGATCGTGATTTTCTCACTGTCCGCTGTTCTCGGTCGAAGTTCCCGAACATTATCCGCCATTTCTCCCTCCGCACGCCATCCGTCCACCATCCGCCTGGATGGATATAGGCCCGATGGATTTGGCTACAAGGGGGCCTGGCTAAATGACCATTACTGACGCTGGTTGCTGGGTATGAACGTCGGGTGCGGCGAAACCCAAGTATGTCGGCGCTCGCCATCTGGCCCGGCGGGCGCCCACGAGCACCGCCGCTTTCGCTGTTGCCTCGGGGCCGCGGCTCGAGCATCGCGGCAAGCTCGGCGGACTCTAATTCTGCGCCGGGGGCGATGCCTTGCGCTCGGTTGTGACGTTACTGCTGGAAAATAGTGGATCGCAGTTCGTCTCCCTCCGCCACGTTCCTGCACGCTGAATTTCGTCGAATTGCGATGACGTACGCGGAGAATGTTCGATCCCAGTTTCTCTCCCTGCGCCAGGTTCCCGAATAATTGATTTCTCTGCTGCCCAACAGCGCCGCGGTTACAGTCGCCGCCAATCTCGAACAGCAGGGCTTCACCATCCGCGCTCAGATCATCTGGGCCAAGGAGCGCCTGGTGATCGGCCGCGGCGACTATCACTGGCAGCATGAACCCTGCTGGTATGCAGTCCGCGCCAAGGGCAATTGGACGGGTGACCGCAAGCAGACGACGCTCTGGACGATCAGTAGCAAGGACCAGGACGCCGAGACTGTGCATGGCACGCAAAAGCCTGTCGAGTGCATGCGGCGGCCGATCGTCAACAACACCAGCCCGGGAGACGCTGTCTACGAACCCTTCCTAAGCAGCGGTACCACGCTGATCGCCGCCGAGACCGTCGGCCGCATCTGCTTCGCCGTCGAACTCTCGCCGGCTTATGTCGACGTCGCTGTGCGCCGCTGGCAGGCCTTCACGGGTCGTAAAGCCATCCGCGTGCCCGACGGCTGTGCCTTCGACGATCTGTCCTCAAAATTGGAGGACACCTGATGCGTGGACGTCGTCCCAAACCAACCCGATTGAAGGTCCTCGCCGGCAACCCAGGAAAGCGTCCCTTGAACAGCAACGAGCCACATCCCGAAGTCGCACTTCCCGATTGCCCGCCCGAGCTTGGACCGGTGGCCCGGCAGGAATGGGAACGGATGGCAGTGCAACTGGCTCCGTTGCGCATTCTCACGCACCTGGATCGAGCGGCGCTTGCCTCCTATTGCGCTGCCTACGCGCTCTGGGCGGAGGCGACACAGGCCATCCAGACCTATGGTGCGATGGTTAAATCCCCGTCCGGGTATCCCGTCCAGTCACCCTACGTCTCGATCGCCAACCGTCAGACCGAAATCATGATGCGGATCGCGTCCGAGGTTGGATTTACGCCAGCGAGCAGAAGTCGGATCAGTGCGCCGCCAGCCGCTGAACCGTCTCTCTTTGACGGAGTGCCGATTTCAAGGGCAACCGATACCTAGCGAGTTGCGGTTGGCGCCCCGTCACGGCTCGCAGCGCAAAGCAGACGTCAGGTTGTGGAGTCAGGATGTCCGGCTTTGACTCCGTTACCAACCTTGTTGCGGGAGGCGGCTTACTTCAGCTTCTGACCCATTCCAGACTATCTACCCAAACATACCGGCTCAGCGGCCGCAGCAGCCTGTCTGACTGACGATGTAACAAATTTGCTGCCTTTCTTTGTCGTCGCCCACAACAATACCGGCGTACCTTATTCAGGCGTTGCCTTGACAATGATTTTATTTGCAACGTCGACCCGTAAAGTAGAGCCTTCCATTAATTCTGGAAAATCTAATCGGGCGATTGATTGGGAAGTCCGCGCGCACTGGTAATCGACGCGCGAAGTTATGATGCGCGCCATTGCGTCTCCGCGCGTATGTGGGAGGTGGCAATGACATTGCTTGCGAACGCCACGAAGAACGTGATTGGACGCGGGCTACTTGCCGCATGTGCATTGGCCTTGATGGGAACGGCGGGTTCTGCGCAGCAGGTCACTGGGACGCCGGGCTCCCCCAGCGCGACGACGACCATCGACGGAAAGTATCTTCCGCCGCCGCCACAAAAGTTCGGCGGCGAGATCAACCTTGATGCCAGCCAGTCGAAACCGTATTGGCCCGCCCAAGTGGTGCCGCCGAAGGGCGCACCCAACGTTCTCCTCATCATGACCGACGATCAGGGCTATGGAGTGTCGGGGACCTTCGGTGGCGTCATCCCCACGCCTGCAATGGATCGCATCGCGAACGCCGGACTGCGTTACACGCAGTTCCACTCCACCGCACTCTGTTCACCGACACGGGCGGCGCTAATCACGGGCCGCAACCATCACTCGGTGGGCTTCGGCGTGATCACCGAAATGTCCACCGGATACCCAGGGTATGACTCCGTCATCGGGCCGGAGAGTGCCACGATCGGCACGATCCTGAGGGAGAACGGCTACGCGACGGCGTGGATCGGCAAGAACCACAACACTCCCAGCTATCAACTGAGTTTGGCAGGGCCTTTTGACCAATGGCCGAACGGGATGGGGTTCGATCACTTCTATGGCTTCATGGGCGGCGAAACCGACCAGTGGACGCCGTTTCTCTTCCGCGACCAGACACAAGTCTTTCCGTGGGTAGGACGCCCCGGCTACAACCTCACCACCGACATGGCGGACGATGCGATCAACTACATGAGGGAGTTGAATAACGCCGCGCCGGACAAGCCGTTCTTCATCTATTACGTGCCCGGCGGCTCGCACGCACCGCACCAGCCGACGCCAGAGTGGATCAAGAAGATCAGCGACATGCACCTGTTCGATCAGGGCTGGGAAAAGCTGCGCGAGACGATCTTCGCCAACCAGAAACGGCTCGGTGTAATCCCGGCGAATACCCAGCTCACACCGTGGCCGGATGGCCAGCCCGAATACGGCGGAGCAAAGCTTCAGAAATGGGAGACGCTCAGTCCCGACGAGAAGAAGCTTTTTATTCGCCAGGCGGACGTTTTCGCAGCCTATACGGCCTATACCGACCATGAAATCGGCAGGGTCATTCAGGAAGTCGAAGACCAGGGCAAGCTCGACAACACACTCATCATCTATATCAGCGGCGACAACGGCAACAGCGCCGAAGGCTCCATCCTCGGCACCCCGAACGAAATGGCCGCGATCCAAGGCGTCAACATTCCAGTCGCAGAGCAATTGAAATTCTACGACGTTTGGGGTTCAGACCAAACCACGCCGCACATGGCGGTGGGTTGGACTTGGGCTTTTGACACACCATTCAAATGGACCAAACAGGTCGCGTCGCACTTCGGCGGCACCCGTCAGGGCATGGCCATCTCATGGCCCGGTCACATCAACGACGTCGGCGGCATCCGTACGCAATTTCATCACATCATCGACATCGTGCCAACGATCCTCGAAGCCACCGCCATTCAGGCGCCGGTAATGGTCAACGGCGTTGCTCAGAAGCCAATCGAAGGCGTCGGCATGGCCTATACATTCGACAAAGCCAACACGAGCGCTCCATCAACCCGCCGCACGCAATATTTCGAGATGGTCGGCAACCGCGCGATCTACCACGACGGTTGGGTCGCCGCCACCACGCCGCCCGAGCCGCCCTGGGACCTGGGCTTCGGCAAGTATCCCAACGTCGTCAACGGTTACACCTGGGAGCTCTACAATCTCGCCGAGGATTATTCGGAGGCCAACGACCTCGCCGCCAAGATGCCGGACAAGCTGCGCGACTTGAAGGAACTCTTTATGGTCGAGGCGGCGAAATACAACGTGTTCCCGCTGGACAACAGCTTCACCGCTCGTGCAGCCACGCCGCGACCGAGCGCGACCGCCGGTCGGACCGTATTCACCTACTCGGGTGAATCGTCTGGTCTTCCCTATAGCAGCGCCCCCGACATTGCCGGCAAGTCTTACTCCATCACGGCCGAAGTCGAAATTCCGCAGGGACGTGCAGAAGGCATGATCAATACGCTCGGGGGCCGTGGCGGTGGCCATGGTCTCTATTTGCTCAAGGGCAAACCAGTCTTCGTGTACAATTTTTTTGACGTGGAGCGCTTCCGATGGGAAGGCCCAGCGGCGCTCGCGCCGGGCAAGCATACCGTCATGTTTGATTTCAAGTATGACGGTCCCGGTTTCGGTAAAGGCGGCACCGGCGTCCTATCGGTGGATGGCAAAGAAGTCGCCAGTAGGACAATCCCGCACACCATTCCGTTCGTCGAGACGATCTACGAGACCTTCGACGTCGGTGTGGACACGCGCACGGGCGTGGACGACAACGACTACCAGCCGCCGTTCCGTTTCACCGGCAAGATCGACAAGCTAACGGTCAAGCTGGGCCCGTTGAAAGCTGCGGAGGAAAAGCTCCTCCAACGTAAGGTCCAAGAAACGATAAACAGGGCACAGTAAATCGGTCCGACTTTATTGCTCGGCACTTGGCTTTCGCTGAACTCCAAATTGCGACTGTCAAGTAAGCGCCCCATCGCTTCTGCGTGACCGGGAGGGAAACATGCCTGTGTACGGGGCCGCCCCAACTGGGCGACGATGTGGCATAATCGGTCCGGCGTGAAGATCGGCCACCTAAAGAACTTGATGGCCTACGTCGCGCTTCGACCCGATCATCTTTCCCTTATTCCAAGGTACTTTGCTCGCGCTTACTGCTTCGCGGTTGAGTTTGGTTTCCATGCTCGATCTCCTCTGTTGCCGAGGCAGATGAGCACACGCCAGACGGGAGGGGCTGGAATTCAAGTCGGCTTCTTAAACGGTCCCGACGTAAGCGACTGGTGGCGATCGCCAGATAGGTCGCAACTTGACCCTAAGTGGACCTTGATGCCCTACACCTGAGAAGCTCGCCTCTCCGGTACGGCCTGGAATTCAACTGTGCCGCATCAACTTGAGGTCACTCAAGACGCGGGTCACCCTCGATAGTTTGACCCGTCGCGAAGGCGCCCTGCATCAGCATCACGGTGCCCTCGGCGACGAGGGCCCGCGAATGCCGTGCTGGCGGTTGCGGGGGCGGTCAAGTTTGCGATGAGAACACGTTGGGGTTCTATCGACATGGTCGTCCCATACGTGTGCGTGCGGCTGCCGCGCCCGGTGTCCAGTTCGGCGCGTAACGATCTACTTCGAATAGTATTGCGCCGTGCCGTCCATCCAGTCCTGCCGCTGAGGCGCGAAGAAATCGATGTCGATCGTGTCCTTTGTGAACCTGAATTCGTGCGGCACATTGGGCGGGAAGACGATGATATCGCCCGCGCTCACGATGTATTTCTGTCCCTGCGAATAGACCTCGGCTTCGCCTTCGATAATCCACGTCGTCTGCTCGTTCGCATGATGATGAAGCGGCACGACGGCGCCCTTCTTCACGATCCACTTCACGAACGTGGATTGAGCGCCATGGATGTACTGACGCTGGATGAGCGCGGACATTTGCTCGATCGGCTGCGCGTCCAATCGATAGAGGCTGGGGCTCGCCGCCATGTGGCCGCTGATCGCCGGCAATAGCCCTTGGTCGGGAGCTGCCGA
>Ga0310811_10001631_pt1 | contig 27960 bp, 28 predicted proteins | sample YCmetagenome_FD_207642 | JGI IMG/M metagenome (GOLD analysis project Ga0310811, IMG submission 207642) | Soil microbial communities from experimental microcosm in Duke University, North Carolina, United States - YC | ecosystem: Engineered > Artificial ecosystem > Soil microcosm > Unclassified ... | reverse complement strand
GCCGTCGCGAGCATGGCATAGCCCGCCGGCACGTTGGCGAACGAGGTCGGCGAGACCTCGCGCAGATTGCGCAGCGTCTCCTCAAACAGGCCGGGCAGCGGCTTGCCGTCGTCGATCCAGGTCGTGCCGCCCTCGGCGAGATTGCCCTGGAACGTCGCGTTGCCGCCCATCGTATGGTTCCAGGGCAGCCAGTCGAGCGCCACCGGCACCGGGTCGTCCGCCTTGCGCACGCGCGCCATCTGTCCCATGGCGATGTTGGCGCACATCATCTCCTGGGTGTTGATCACCGCCTTGGGCATGCCCGTGCTGCCCGAGGTGAAGAGATACTTGCCGACAGTCCTGGGCTCGATGGCCGCGATCGATTGCGCGACCGCGTCGGTCGGCTTGGTTGCTAAAAGCTCGCTCCACGGCAACGACTGCATTTTCGGCGGCGCGCTGTCGACATGGACCAGCAGCACGCCCGAAAGATCGAGGGCGGCCAGCGCGCCGGCGTAGATCTCGCCGTTCTGCACGAACACTAGGCCGGGCCGGATGAGATCGAATACGTGGCGCAGCTTGGAATGATCGCGGCTCATCACCGAGTAGGCCGGCGAGACAGGCGCGACCGGCGCGCGCGCCTGCATGGCGGCCAGGGTGAGCAGCGCAAACTCGATCGAGTTCGACGACAGGATCATCACCGGCTTGTCGGGCCCGAAGCCGCGATCGATCAGCGCCTGCGTGACCGCATCGACCTGCTTCTTGGCCTCGCCGTAGGTGAGCTTTGTCCAGTCACGCGAGGGTCCGCGGCGCTGCGCAAGCCACAGCCGATCCGGCGCCTCGGCTGCCCATTTGGCGAGGAATACAGGCACGTGGCGCTCGTAGGGTTTCAGCTTGTGATTGGACTGCAGGAGCAAGGAGCCATCCGGCCGACGGTCGAGCCGGACGTCGCGGCTCAAAAAGTCGATCGGCTTGAACGGTACCTGCATGAAGCTGTCCAACGTTTCCTCCCTTTTCGCGAGGATGTAGGCAGGCCTGCCGCCGTTCGGCAAGCACCCTTGCGGTAGGTCCTTCGCTTCGCTCAGGACGACCTTAACACCGACCGACAACGAAGCGCTCCGGCGCGCCTACTTCGGCTAAAAATGGCCGGTCAGGCCTTGAAGCGGGTCAGGGCCTTCTCGTCGAACTTCAATCCGAGGCCCGGCCCGTCGCCCAGCACGAGCTGGCCCTTCTCGATGGCCGGCGTCTCCTCGTAAAGCGCCCGCGTCCACGGCATGTATTCGACGGTAAGGCCGTTGGGACAGGCGGCAACCATATGCACCAGGATCTCCGGCATGACGTGGCTGACCACCGGCAGATTGAAGGCCTCAGCCATGCCCGCGACCTTCATCCATTGCGTCACGCCGCCGACGCGCGCGACATCGATCATCACGATGTCGACCGAGCGCGCCTCGACCATGTGTCGGAACGGCACGATGCCCCAGAGATATTCGCCACCCGCGATCGGTGTGGCGAGGGCATCGGTTACGCGTGCCAGTCCAGCATAGTCGTCGGCTGTGGTCACATCCTCCAGCCAGAACAAGCCGACGTCCTCGATGCGGCGACCGATGTCGATCGCCTGCTCGGGCCTCCAGCGCTGGTTGATGTCGCACATCAGCTTGATGTCCGGCCCGATCGCCTCCCGCACGCGTGTCACGCGCCGCACCTCGTCGGCGGGCGTCGGATCGCCGGGCAAACCGAGCTGGGTTTTCATCTCCCTGAAACCGTTTTCCAGGAGAGTGCGCGCTGCGCGCTGCGCCTGATCGTCGGAGAGGCCGCGGCGCAGCGAACCTGAGGCGTAGGTCGGGACGCGCTGACGATGTCCGCCCAGCAGCTTCCACAGCGGCTGGCCGAGCGCCTTGCCCTTGAGGTCCCAGAGCGCGATGTCGATGATCGACAGCGCCAGTGTGAAGATCCCGGCCGGGCCCGAATCGCCCGTCGCAGCACGCAGCTTGCCGACGATGTGTTCGATGCGCTGCGGATCCTCACCGACGATCAGCGCCGCCATGTCCTCGATCGCCGCCGTGAGCGCGCGGTTGAGCCGGCCGCCGTAAAGCGTGACACCGATTCCCTCGAGTCCATCGTCGGTGGAGAGCTTCAACGCCACGACAGGACGTGTGCGGCCAGCCTCCTCGGGCATGTTGGCCAGCGGATCGTCCTCCGGCACCTTGAGCGGAATGACGTCGTAGCGTGCAATTTTCACAGCTTCCTCCGGGGGTATGCTGGCCCATCCGCGAGCCGAAATCTGGTGGCGGCGATCATGCGATGCGCCTGAATGGCCGTTCACATTGCCACCGATTTCGGCCAGAGTCCGCCCCCTGCACCAGGGAGAGAGAAATGGATTTCGAATACTCCGACCGGACCAAGGCGCTTCTGGAGAAGCTCAACAAGTTCATGGACGAGGTCATCTACCCGGCCGAGCCCGTCTACGAGGAGCAGATGGAGAAGGCCAAGGATCGCTGGCAACTGCCCAAGGTCCTGGAGGAGTGCAAGGCCGAGGCGAAGAAGCGCGGCCTGTGGAACATGTTCCTGCCGGCCGACCGCGATTCGGGCGACACGCACGGCACGATGGGCCTCTCCAACCTTGAATACGCGCCGATCTGCGAGGTGCTGGGTCGCTCGTCGCTGGGGCCGGAATCGACCAACTGCTCGGCGCCCGACACCGGCAACATGGAAGTGTTCGCTCGCTATGGCTCAAAGGAGCACAAGGAGAAGTGGCTGAAGCCGCTGCTGAACGGCGAGATCCGCTCCTGCTTCGCCATGACCGAGCCCGCGGTGGCGTCGTCCGATGCGCGCAACGTCGAATGCCGTATCGAGAGTGACGGCGACAACTACGTCATCAACGGCCGCAAGTGGTGGTCGTCAGGCATGGGCGACCCGCGTTGCAAGGTCATCATCCTGATGGGCAAGAGCGATCCCAGTGCGCCGTCCTATCGCCAGCAGTCGATGATCGTCGTGCCGCGCGACACGCAGGGCATCAAGATCGTGAAGATGCTGCACGTGTTCGGCTACGACGACGCCCCGCACGGCCACGCCGAGGTGATCTACGACAATGTGCGGGTGCCGAAGTCCAACATCCTGCTGGGCGAAGGCCGCGGCTTCGAGATCGCGCAGGGCCGCCTCGGTCCCGGCCGCATCCATCACTGCATGCGCGCGATCGGCGTCGCCGAACGCGCCCTCGAGATGGCGATCAAGCGCGCCAAGAGCCGCGTCGCCTTCGGCCAACGCATCTCGGAAATGGGCGTCACCAAGGCCCATGTCGCCGACATGCGCATGGAGATCGACATGGCGCGGCTGCTGGTGCTGAAGGCCGCCTGGGCGATGGACAAGTTCGGCAACAAGGAAGCCCGCCAGCAGATCGCGATGATCAAGGTGGCGGTGCCCAACATCACCTCCAAGGTGGTGGACCGCTGCCTGCAGCTCCACGGCGCGGGCGGCGTCAGCCAGGTCTTCAAGCTCGCCAGCATGTACGCCCACCAGCGCACGCTGCGGCTGGCCGACGGCCCCGACGAGGTCCATCGCGACCAGGTCGGCCGACTGGAGATCGCCAAATACAACTAAGCTTTTCCCAATAAAATCAACGCAAAGGCCGCCCTCCAGGCGGCCTTTGTCGCTTGACGGCAACCAAGACATGGCTTGAGGCGTTTATAACTGACTGGTAAGTTAGTTTCATGTCCAAAGCCACCAAGCAACGTCGCGCACCCGCCGAACGGCCCAAGGAGATCCTCGAGGCTGCGCTCTCCCTGTTCGTTGAAAAGGGATATGCCGGCACCCGGCTGGATGACGTCGCCGAGCGCGCCGGCCTCAGCAAGGCGGCGATCTATCTCTATTTCGAGGACAAGATGGCGCTCTTCCAGGGCGTCATTCGCCAGGCCGTGATCAGCAATTTCAGCACGGTCGAAGCGCTGGCGCAGGCCCATCGCGGCCCGGTGACGGAGATCCTGCCGCGGTTGCTCGAATTCATGGCGAGCCGCATCGAGGACACGCCGTTGCCATCGATCGCCAAGCTGGTGATCGGCGAATCGCGCGCCTTCCCGGAGATCGGCCGTTTCTATCTCAAGGAGGTGATCGGCCGTGGTCTGCCGCTTCTCGAAGCGCTGATTGCACGTGGCATCGCCCAAGGCGAGTTCCGCAAGGTCGACCCTGGCCTCACCGTGCGCTCGCTGATCGGCCCGATGCTGCTGGCCGGCGTGTGGAAGACAGTGTTCGAACCGATCGGCGGCGAGCGTCTCGACACACGAGCCCTCGCCCGCCACCACGCTGATCTCATGGTGCATGCGCTGAGGACGCCATGAAGCGGGAGCGCCTCATCGTCATCGGCGGAGCGGCGATCGCCCTTCTGTTGGCGGTGCTCTGGTGGGGTACGCCCCTTTCGGCAGCGTTGGGCTTCGGCAACGAGAGCGCGCACTACCTCGGCTATGTCGAGGGCGAAACCAGCCTGATCGCACCGCCTGTCGCCGGGCGGTTGGTCAAGCGGCCGGTCGAGCGCGGCGGGCACGTGAAGAAGGGTGATCTCCTGTTCATCACCGATCCCGTGCTGGCGGAAGCCGAAGTGACGCGCGCCGAGGCGGCGCTGGCCGAGTCAAAGTCACGCTACGAGAACCTGCTGACCGGCAAGCGGCAGGAAGAACAGGACGTGACGCGCGCCCAGCGTCGCGAAAGCGAAGCCGCACTCGCGGAAGCCGAACTCGAATACAAGCGCCAGAGCGATCTTCTGGCGCGCGGCATCAATTCCCGACAGGCCTACGATCAGGCCGAATCCACGTTGCGACAGCTTCATGCGCGCGTCGCCTCGCTTACCGCACAGGAAAAGGTGAACGAACTCGCGGCCAGGCCCGACGAGATCGCCGCCGCCAAGGCAATGGTGGGTCAGAACCACGCCAACCTCGCCCAGGCACGCAAGCGGCTCGAGGATCAGATGCCCGTCGCCCCCGAGGACGCGCTGGTCGAGAACACCTTCTTCAATACTGGTGAATGGGTGCCGGCAGGAACGCCCGTGGTTTCCCTGCTGCCAGCCTTCCGCGTCAAGCTGCGCTTCTACGTACCGCAGGAGGATGTGGCTCGGGCGCGCATGGATCAGACAGTGAGCTTCACATGCGATAGCTGCCCGGCCGACCTCAAGGCCCACATCATCTACATCTCGCCGCGCGCCGAATACACGCCGCCGGTCATCTATTCGCAAAGCGCGCGCGCCAAGCTCGTGTTCCTGATCGAGGCGCGGCCGGAACCGGGACAGACGCCCCTCTCGCCCGGTCTGCCCGTCACCGTCGTTCCCTTGCCGCGGTGACCGCCATGGCACTCGCCATCGATGTCCATGATCTCGTGAAACGTTACGGGCCGCGCACCGTGGTCGATCACGTGAGTCTCGGCATCGGCCAGGGTCGCGTGTGCGGCTTTCTTGGTCCCAACGGCTCGGGCAAGACCACGACGCTGCGCATGATCTGCGGGCTCCTGACGCCCGATGGCGGTGGCGGCACGTGTCTCGGCCATGACCTCGTGCGCGAGCGCGACGCCATCAAGCGACAGGCGGGTTACATGACCCAGCGCTTCGGTCTCTACGAGGACCTCACCATCCGCGAGAACCTCGAATTCGTGGCGCGAGTCTATGGTCTCGACCGCATGAAGAGCAGGATCGACCAATCACTCGAGCGGCTGGGACTCGCGACCCGGCAGCATCAGCTCGCGGGCTCGCTGTCGGGCGGCTGGAAGCAGCGCCTGGCGCTCGCCGCCTGCGTGCTGCATGAGCCCAAGCTCCTGCTCCTCGACGAGCCGACAGCGGGCGTCGATCCAAAGGCGCGCCGCTCCTTCTGGGACGAGATCCACGCCTACGCGTCCGAGGGCATCACCGTATTGGTCTCGACCCACTACATGGACGAGGCCGAGCGTTGTCACGAGATCGCCTACATCGCCTACGGCGCGCTGATGGCGCGCGGGACCGCGGCGGACATCATCCGGCAATCGGGCCTGTCGGCGTTCATCGCCCATGGACCCGACGCGGACCGTCTTGCGCCGAGGCTGCGCGATGCCCCGGGCGTCACCGCCGCTGCGGCGTTCGGCACGACGCTGCATGTCTGCGGACCGGATCGCGAGTCGCTCCAGCGGGCGATCCAACCGTTCCGTCAGGACACGAGCCTCACCTGGGATGAGGCCGAGCCCACCCTCGAGGACGTGTTCATCCACCTGATGGGACAGGCGCGCGACAACGCGCTGGAGGATTGACATGTGGGCGCGGCTGGTCGCGATGATCCTGAAGGAGCTGCAGCAACTGCGACGCGATCGGCTGACTTTCGCCATGATGTTCGGCGTGCCGATCATGCAGCTCCTGCTGTTCGGCTACGCCATCGACACCGATCCGCATAACCTGCCGACCGCCGTCGTCTCCGCTGACGACACGCAGATCACCCGCACCATCCTTTCGGCGTTGCAGACCACCGGCTATATGCGCGTCGTCCGGCATCCCACTTCGGAAGCCGAGGCGAATGCGCTGCTGCAGAACGGCGAGGTGCAGTTCGTCGTCACCATTCCGTCGGATTTTACGCGCCGGATGGTGCGCGGCGAGCGCGCCCAGATCCTGATTGATGCCGATGCGACCGATCCATTGGCCGCGGCCAATCCGCTGGTGGCCGCGAAGCCCGCCATCGAGCAGGCACTCGGCCGCGACCTGGTCGGGCCGATGGCTCCTCTTGCCGGCCGGCCCGATGCCTTCGACCTGGTGATCCAGCGCCGCTACAATCCCGAAGGCAAGGCGAGGCTCAATATCGTGCCCGGTCTGCTTGCCGTGATCCTCACCATGACCATGGTGATGATGACTGCCCTTGCCGTCACGCGCGAGCGCGAGCGCGGCACGATGGAGAACCTGCTTGCCATGCCAGTGCGGCCAATCGAGGTGATGATCGGCAAGATCGTGCCCTATATCGCCATCGGCACGGTGCAGGTGCTGGTGATCCTGATCATTTCGCGCTTCCTGTTCGATGTCGCGGTCGAGGGCAGCTTCAGCCTGCTGGGCGTCGGGACGGCGCTCTTCATCACCGTCAACCTCGCGGTCGGCTTCACCATCTCGACGCTGACCCAGAACCAGCTCCAGGCGATGCAGGCCTCGGTGTTCGTGCTGCTGCCCTCGATCCTGCTGTCGGGCTTCATGTTCCCGTTCCGCGGAATGCCGGTCTGGGCGCAATGGCTCGGCGAAGGGCTGCCGGCCACGCACTTCATGCGCATCGTACGCGGCGTGATGCTGAAGGGGGCGGGCCTTGGCGATATTTCCGTCGAGCTGTTTGCGCTTGTTGTGATGCTTTTGGTCGTCTCGGCGCTCGCGATCAGCCGCTATCGCGTCACCCTCGACTAGGCGAGATTGAGCTGCCAGGAGACGCCAAAGCGGTCGGTGAACCAGGTGAATTTCGACGCGAAAGGATAGCGATCGAGGGGCATGAACACCTTGCCGCCTCGCCCGAGCTCGGCCGCCAGCCGCGTTATCTCGGCTTCGCTCTCGCATGTGACAAACAGCGAAGTCGCCGGCGTGAAAGTGAAGGGATGCTTCACGGCGCTGTCGATGAAGAGGATCTCGCTGCCCGCAAGCGAAATGGCGGCGCGCATCACAGTCCCCTCCCGGCCGGGCCCTTCCGGTCCATACCGCTTGAGGTCGATCATCCTCGAATTGGCGAAAAGCGAGAAGTAGAAGGCCATCGCTTCTTCCGCCTCACCGTGAAACATGAGGAGTGGCGCAATTGCCGACGCCATGGAAACTCTCCCGATTCAGGCAACAGTCTTGACGTGCTTGCCGCACCTCGGCAAGCCCGCCGGCAGGGGCGGCAGGACGACCAACCTCGGAGGGTGCCGTGGCTGAAAGCGAGATCCAGGACCTGGGGCGGCAGCAGAAAGAGCTTCATCACGTATCCGAGCACCTGGCCAACGAACGCACCATGCTGGCCTGGATTCGTACCGCGATCGCGGTGATGACGTTGGGCGTTGGCATCAACCGGTTCAGCCTCTTCCTGGTCGAATTCAGCAAGATCGTCCCCGGCGGGGGCCGAACGGAGAATGTCCATGCCGAGCAGTTGGGCGTCGGCCTGGTGGGGCTCGGCCTTCTCGTCATGCTGGGCGGAACCTGGCACTACATCCACGTCGCCCGCACGATCGACGACGAAACCTACCGTCCGGCCCGGATCGGTATCGTCCTTACCGCCCTCGCCGTCCTTGCGCTCGGCGGAACGAGTCTTGTTTGGTTGCTATAGTGACGACGTTCCTGCCTTGATGGCCGCGGTATCCTTTGGCAAGACCGGGAGCAGGAGGAACACATGACGGATCGACTGAAAGGCAAAGTCGCGCTGATTACCGGCGGCGCGTCGGGACTGGGTGCCAATGCCGCGATCCTGATGGCGCAGGAAGGCGCCAGCGTCGTCGTCGCCGACATCGCCGCCGATCGCGGGAAGGCCGTCGCCGACAAGCTGGGTTCGGTCGGTCACTTCGTGAAGCTCGACGTCACCAGCGAGGACAACTGGAAGGCTGCAATCCGCGAGACCGTCGACAAGTTCGGCGCGCTGCATGTCCTGGTGAACTCCGCCGGCATCGGGCTCGGCAAGACGGTGGAGGAGATCACCCTCGACGAATGGCGCAAGGTCCACGCCATCGACCTCGACGGCGTGTTTCTCGGCTGCAAGCACGGCGTCGCCGAGATCAAGAAGCACACCCGTCGCCTCGGCGGCTCGGTAATCAACATCTCCTCGATCTCCGGCATCATCGCCGGGGCCAACATGGCGGCCTACAACTCGGCCAAGGCAGGTGTGCGGCTCTTGAGCAAGTCGGTGGCGCTGCATTGCGCCAAGTCGGGCTACAACATCCGCTGCAACTCGGTGCATCCGACCTTCATCGACACGCCGATCCTCGACCGCTATCGCGACCGCTTCGGCAACGAGGTGATGCAGCAGAAGCTCGGCCGCCAGGTGCCAATCGGCCGCCTCGGCCGGCCGGAGGAAGTCGGTTGGGCGTTGGTGTTCCTGGCGTCGGACGAATCGAGCTTCATGACAGGCTCGGAAGTCGTGATCGACGGCGGAATATCGGCAATGTGACAGCGTAGCTGTCATCCCGAACGCCGCGCGGGATCTTTCAAGCGACAGAAGGATCCCTCGCTACGCTCGGGATGACACAACGGGGCTTGGGACGACATTCTTTTTGGGAGCGCGCCAGAATGCTTCTTTCTCTCGACAATCGTCGCATCTATTTCGACCTCGCCGGGCCGCAGAATGCGCCCGTCGTCTGCTTTACCCATTCGCTGAATTCCGATTCGGGCATGTGGGTCGAACAGATGGTGCCGCTCCTGGGTGCGGGCTATCGCGTGCTGCGGCTCGACATGCGCGGCCACGGCGGCAGCGCGCCGGTCGAAGGCGACTACACGATGGACGCGCTGGCGGCCGACGTGAAAGGCGCGCTCGATGTGCTCGGCATCCAGAAGGTGCATTTCATCGGGCTCAGCATCGGCGGCATGATCGGCCAGGGTTTTGCGCTCGCCTATCCTGACCGGCTGCTGTCGCTCACGCTCTGCGATACGCAGCCCGGCACCCCGCCGGGCTCGGCCGGCGCCTGGGACGAGCGCAAGGCCGCCGTACGCAAATCGGGTACGCTCTCCGTTCTCGCCGACGGCACCATGGAGCGTTGGTTCACGGCCGAATTCAAAAGCGTGAATCCGGTCCGCTGGCGCGAGATCCGCGACACCATCAGCAACACCACGCCGGCCGGCTTCCTGGGCTGCGCGGCAGCGATCCAGACCTTCGACTACGAAAGCCGCCTGCCCACCATCAAGGCGCCGACCTTGGTGATCTGCGGCGACGACGATCCCGGCACGCCACCCGACCGCAACAAGCTGATCGCCTCGAAGATTCCCGGTGGCCGCTATGAAGGCATCGCCAACGCACGCCACCTGCCCAACGTCGAGCGGCCGGAGCCGTTCAACCGGATCATGATGAGCTGGCTCGCCAGCAACCGATAACTGCGGCAAGGACCAAGAGATGGATTTCGCCTTCACCGAGGAACAGCTCGCGATCAAGGACAGCGTCGCCAAGCTCTGCGCGCAGTTCGACGACAAATACTGGCTGAAGAAGGATAAGGAAGGCGGCTTCCCGAACGATTTCTACAAGGCCATGGCCGATGCCGGCTGGCTTGGCATCGCCATGCCGGAGGAATATGGCGGCGCGGGGCTGGGCATCACAGAGGCGGCGCTGCTGATGCAGACCGTCGCCGAATCAGGCGCCGCGCTTCAGGGCGCCTCGGCGATCCATCTCAATATCTTCGGCCCCAACCCGATCGTGGTGTTCGGTACCGACGAACAGAAGAAGCGCATCCTGCCCGACATCATCAAGGGCAAGATCAAGGGCTGCTTCGCCGTCACCGAGCCCGATGCGGGACTGAACACCACGGCGCTCGATACCAAGGCCGAGCGCGACGGCAACGGCTATGTTGTGCACGGCAAGAAGACCTTCACCACCACGGCCTCGGTCGCCGACAAAATGCTGCTGATCGCCCGCACGACGCCCAAGGAGAAGTGCCGGCGCGCCACCGATGGGCTCTCGCTGTTCTACACCGACTTCGACCGATCAAAGATCGAGGTCACCGAGATCGACAAGATGGGACGCAAGGCGATCGACACAAACCAGGTGTTCATCGACGGACTCAAGGTGCCGCTCGAGGATCGCATCGGCGAGGAAGGCAAGGGCTTCCACTACCTGCTGCATGGGCTCAACCCCGAGCGCGTGCTGATCTCGGCCGAGGCGATCGGCATCGGCAAGGCGGCGTTGTCGCGCGCCACCCAATACGCCAAGGAGCGCGTCGTGTTCGGCCGGCCGATCGGCAAGAACCAGGCGATTCAGCATCCCCTGGCCGAGAGCTGGATGATGCTGGAGGCCGCCAACCTGATGACCTTCAAGGCGGCCTGGCTTTACGACCATGGCCAGGAATGCGGCGCCGAGGCGAACTCGGCCAAGTATCTCGGCGCCCGAGCGGCCTACGACGCCTGCGAGCGGGCGATCCTCACCCACGGTGGCTACGGCTACGCCAAGGAGTTCCACGTCGAGCGCTTCCTGCGCGAGGTCATGATCGCGCGCATCGCGCCCGTGAGCGAGCAACTCATCCTCTGCTATGTCGCCGAGCGCGTGCTGGGCCTGCCGAAGAGCTACTGACCTTTCTGTGGATCGGGTGGCTCCGGCCCCCACTCCGATACCACGCGCTGCAGGTCGACCAGGTTCTGGTGCATCTGCTCGAGCGCAAAGCCGACGGCGAAGAAGCGTTCCGCTGCCTCGCCCGGCAGGACTCGCGTCAGCCCCTCCTGCCGCACGGCCGTCACCTCGGCTTCGTATGCCTTCAGCGCTGCCTCGAAGGGCTCGAGCGACGGTGCCGCGTCTTCTGCCTGCAACGCGAAGCCGCATGATTGCAAGAACGTTGCCGCCGACGACGCAACGACCGACACGCGCGGTGTCAGCCGGCTCTGCATCGGTTCGGGCAGCCGCGTGCCAGCAACGCGGCCCACGATCACCAGGTCGTGGCGCAAGCGCTGCAGCGTACGGCGCAGCGGACCGGTGTCAGGCTGCGAGGACAGACGGGCCGCCCGTTCACGCTCGGCTTCGGCACAGATAGTCGTGATCTCGGTCAGCGTCTGCCCGATCCCGTCCTGCAGGCGATGGAGATCGTCGTTGGTGAGCCCCCGGCTGAGGCCAGCCACGAGGTCGACCAGCGCGCGCGCCATGCGATCGAGCACACGCGCCGCGACCTGGCGCACCTGCCGATGGGCACTGGACGGCAGCACGAGGAACGAGACCAGGAGTCCTACGATCGCGCCCAGCCCTACCTCCAGCACGCGATTGATGGCCGAGGCGAGCGGGCTTGCCTGGGTGAATGTGGGTACCAGGAGCACGATGATCGCCGTGATCGGAACCACGTTCATGTTCTGGCGGATGGCGGCGAACACGGCCAAGGGCGCGACCGCGATCACCAGCACCAGCAGAAGCGCCAACTCCGTTGTGTGGGGGACGAGAACGCCAATCGCGCCACCATATAGGGCGCCGCCGATCGTCCCCATCAGGTAGTCGCTGGAGGCCTTGAGCGACCGGCCGACGCTCATCTGGGTGACGATCACGGCGGTCAGGACGGCCCACAGAGGCAGGGGCAGGCCGAGGAGCTGCGCTGCCACCAGGGCCAAGGTGGCGGCGATCGTTACTCGCAGGCCAAGCGCGATCTGCACCCGGTAGCGGATCACGCGCCCGCGCAGCCACCGCCACCGAAGTCCCAGGTTTTTCAAAGGCAAGTCTGGCCGGCCGATGGTCATCGAAACAGCAGATCACGGCTTTTCGTCCGGGAAAAGTCTTGTGGCGGCAACGTGGCAAACCGGCAACCCACGGAAGCCGGTGGACGTTAATCAAGCGCTTTCAGTTTCTTAATCAGAGGACGCCCATGAACCGCCTCCGCTCCCTTGTGGCCGCCGCGGTTGGCAGCCTCGCGGTTGCCGCGGTCGCCTACGCAGCGTCACCCTACGCTTCTCCGTCGGCCCAAAGGCGCGCCGAAGTCGCCTGCGTCAGCCATCGGGTTCAGCCGAGCTCCCCGGTCTGGGAGCTTTGTCTTTCGTATGTGACCCGCGCCTATGAATGGGACGAGCCGGCGCTTGCTCAGCAGCTCGCGAACGCCGCCGGCGCGGCGCGCGATTCTTGCCGTGACCAAGGCTATGACATGGAGACGTCCGGGTATCGCGCCTGCGTCAGCCGCGAGCTCGATGCGTACAGCTATCTCCAGATCCTGGGCGACGACAAGAGCGGCGAGAACGTCGCCCAGGCTCAGTAGGACGCTGGATTTCCAGCTTCACTTTCAGTCCATCACCGGGGAATACGCTTTTCGTATTCCCCGTCATATTTCCGGAACACATCCCAGAAGGCGGGGGGAACACGGCCCCAGGCCTTGTCCTCCAGGATAGCGAGATGGCAATGCCAGCCACCGGCCGTGCCCACCATGTCCTCGCGCTTGGTGATTCGCCGATGAGTTAGGGTCAGCAGCACCTTCTCGCCGCGCGGCGCGAGATCGAAGACCACCTCCGAGCCGTCGCCCCAGGTGAAAGCAAGATGCCGCGGTGGATCGATCTCTGTGATCTCAAGCGTCGCGTCGTGGCCGGTCTTGTCCATCTCCTTGTACCGTTCGGGCGGCGGCGCCTTGTTGGGCGAGAGGTCGGAATGCTTGAAGTGCAGCTCGACCTTGCCGCCAACCCTGAGATCCATCGGTCCTGACGCGAACCATTCGCCGCGCTTCTTCGAATCGGTGAGGAATGCCCAGACCGTCTCGATCGGCCCAGGCAGCAGACGTTCGAAACGGATTTCGGTGGGCGACACGACGGTGGCGAAGTTGTCGTGCTGGGTATCGTTCTGGGTGTCGTTCATTTGCGGCTCCTCTTTTTTGCGTGGTGGCGGGTGAGCGCAGTCTCGAGATCGTCGAGGCGAAGCGACCAGAAGCGCTGATAGTAGGCGAGCCAGCGATCTGCCTCGGCGAGGGGTCCGGCTTGCAGGCGGCAGCGATGTGATCGGCCGTCGATCGTGCGATGGAGCAGCCCTGCTTCCTCCAGCACCTTCACGTGCTTGGCGGCGGCGGCGAACGACATGTCGAACGGCTGGGCGAGTTCGCCCACCGTGCGCTCGCCGCCCGCCAACCGACGCAGCATGGCCCGCCGCGTCGGATCGGAGAGCGCGCTGAAAATGCGATCGAGCGATGCATCCGAGTATTCAACCATTTGGTTGAATATAAAGCCTCGGCCGTAACATTCAACCGACAAGTTGAATAAATCAAAATTGATCGAGTCGGTGCCCGCGCCGGCAAACCCGCGGCGGATCGACTTGTCGGGCCGGCGTTTTGATGGAAGGAGTGGGACATGGAACCCTTGCCCGCTTCCGTTTTGCCTGACGGCATACGCAGCCGTGTGCTGCCCCAGATCAACGGCCTCGACATCCATATCCTCGAGGCCGGTCACGAGACAGCCGGGCGACCCGCGATCCTGCTGCTGCACGGCTTTCCCGAGCTGGCCTACAGCTGGCGCAAGGTGCTGCCGGCGCTGGCGGCGGCCGGCTACCACGCGATCGCGCCCGACCAGCGCGGCTACGGCCGCACCACCGGCTGGAGTGCCGACTACGACGCCGACATCTCAGGCTTCCGCTTCCTCATGCTGGCGCGCGACATGATCGGCGTGCTGTACGCGCTGGGGCACCGTACCGCCGAGGCGGTCGTCGGCCACGACTTCGGCGCCGCGGTCGCTGCGTTCCTGGCGCTGATACGACCCGATATCTTCAAGCGCATGGTGCTGATGAGCGCGCCGTACGGCGGCGTCCCAAGCGTGCCTTTCGACACCGTCGGCAAGCCGCCGGCCGCCAAGCCCGCCGATATCCATGCCGCGCTCGCCGCCCTGCCGCGGCCGCGCAAGCATTACCAATGGTATCAATCGACGCGCGAGGCCAACGAGAACCAGTGGCATGCCAAGCAGGGCGTACACGATTTCCTGCGCGCCTACTACCATCACAAGAGCGCCGACTGGAAAGGAAACAAGCCGTTCAAGCTCAAGGGCTGGACGGCGGAAGAACTCGCCAAGATGCCGACCTACTACATCATGGATCTCGCCGAGGGCATGGCCGAGACGGTCGCCAAGGAAATGCCCTCGCCGGCCGAGATCGCTGCCAACACCTGGCTCCCCGACCGCGATCTGCGCGTCTACAGTGACGAATACAAGCGCACCGGCTTCCAGGGCGGCATGAACTGGTATCGCGTGCGCACGACGGGCCTGGTGGCCCGCGAATACGAAGCCTTCACCGGCCGCTCCATCGACGTGCCCGCAACCTTCATCTCCGGCAAGAGCGACTGGGGCAATTACCAGACCCCTGGCGCGCTCGAGCGGATGCAGGAAAGCGCCTGCACCAACATGAAGGAGATCCATTTCGTCGAAGGCGCCGGCCACTGGGTGCAGCAGGAGCAGGCAGACGAGGTGAACCGCCTGCTGCTCAGATTCCTGAAGACGACCTGAGTAGCCTCACGCCTCGCCTCGCTGGCCGTCGCCGCGGCGGTTTGCTAGCGTTCCAAGTCAACGCCTACGTCGGAGAGATCATCGAAACACAGACGCCGTCCGACAGATAAGTCGGAGGCACAAACGGATCCGGGAGGATCGTCCATGGACGCCACGCTCGAAGCTTCCACGATGCGTAAAGTGTACCTGCGTTTGCTTCCCTTCGCCGTGCTGGCCTACATCATGGCCTATATCGATCGCATCAACAGCAGTTTCGCCGCGCTCACCATGCGCGAGGACCTGCACCTGTCGGCCACCGATTACGGCTTCGCGGTCGGCACCTTCTACTGGGCCTATTTCCTGTTCGAAGTGCCGAGCAACGTGATCATGGAGAAGGTCGGCGCGCGGATCTGGATCGCGCGGATCATGGTCACCTGGGGCATCTTCGCCTGCGCTACCGCCTTCGTCACGGGCACGACCAGCTTTGGCGTGGTGCGCTTCCTGCTCGGCATGGCCGAAGCCGGATTCTTCCCCGGCCTCATCCTCTATTTCACTTACTGGTTCCCGGCTCGCCACCACGCGCGCATCGTCTCAGGCTTCCTGGTCGGCCTGCCAATCGCGGTGGCAGTTGGCGCGCCTGTTTCGACCGGGTTGATGAGCCTGGATGGCCTGTTTGGCCTCAAGGGCTGGCAGATCATGTATTTGGCCGAGGGCTTCCCGACGATCGTGCTCGGCATTGTCACCTACTTCGTCATGACCAACCGGCCCGAGCAGTCGACCTTCCTGACCCAGCCGGAAAAGGACTGGCTGATCGGCAAGATCGCGGCCGAGCGCAAGGCCAAGGAAGACGTGCGCAGCTACTCGATGATCGAATCGTTGTGGAGCCCCAGGGTGCTTCTGCTCGCGCTGAACTATTTCGGCATCGTGACCGCAAGCCTCGGCATCCTGTTCTTCGTGCCGCAGATCATTAAGTCGCTGGGCACGATGAGCAACATGACGGTCGGCTGGCTCACCATGATCCCCTATATCTGCGGCGGTATCGCGCTCGTGGTGTGGGGCCGCATCTCCGATCGGATGAACGAGCGGCGCTGGAACCTGCTGCTGGCCTGCGTGCTGTCAACCGGCGGGCTGGTATTGGCCGGCCTGACCATGGGCACCTGGTGGGCGCTGGTCGGCGTCTGCCTCGCCACCATGGGCTTCTACGGCTCAAAGGGACCGTTCTTCGCCATGCCGCCGATGTTCCTGAGTGGAACGGCGCTTGCCGCCGGCATCGCCTGGATCAACTCGCTTGGCAATCTCGGCGGCTTCTTCGGACCGTGGTGGATCGGCCTCATGAAGGACGCGACCGGCAGCTTCTCCGGCGGCCTGTACGGCCTCGCGCTGCTGACGTTGGTTTCGTCGCTGGTGTGCGCCTTCTTCCTGCACATCCCCGACGTCACGTCACGCGCGAGCCGCGATCCCAAGCTGGCGCCGGCGCAGTAGGACCGGAGCGCGCCGTCAGCTGTTGCTGTCAGCGCACAGACCGCGTGGTTCTCGTCGGGATCGACCGCGATCCTGCTGCAGGAGCATGGCCGAGCGTGAACCGCGCCGGGTATTAGCTGTCGGTTCGGTGGCGGAAAGTGCGGCGCCGACCGTTTGCGCGCGTCCCAGGATTCGACAGCTTCGAAATCGTCTCTGTCCGCACCTCGGCTATGCGCCCGCACAGCAGAAGAAGAGCGGTGGGCAGGAACGGAATCGCGGCGTAAGGGCGTAGTATGGAAGCGACAAAAGGAGGAACCGCCATGTTCGACCTCGTCATCCGGGACGCGGAGATCTTCGACGGCTCAGGGGCGCAGCCGATACATGGCGATCTCGGCGTGACGAAGGGCAGGATTGCCGCCATCGGGCCGAAGCTCGGCGCGGCGAAGGAGTTGGTGAAAGCCGAAGGTCTCGCTCTCGCGCCTGGTATCATCGACGGTCACACGCACTACGATGCGCAAGTCACGTGGGATCCGTTTGTCGATCCCTCGCCTGCCCTCGGTGTCACGACGGCAGTGCTGGGCAATTGCGGCTTCACCATCGCGCCTTGCAAACCCAAGGACCGCGATCTCACGATGCGGCATCTGACGCATGTCGAGGGCATGTCGCTCGAGGCGCTGCGCACCGGCATCCGCTGGGGCTTCGAAAGCTTCCCGCAATATCTCGACATGCTGCAGCAGCAAGGCGTGGGCCCGAACGTCGCCTGCTTCGCGGGCCATTCCGCAATCCGCACCTTCGTGATGGGCCATGATGCGACCGAGCGTGCCGCGACGGACGAGGAAATCGCCCAGATGGCCGCGCTGGTGCGCGAGGCGATGGCCGCCGGCGCCGTCGGCTTCGCCTCGAGCACGGCCGAGGCGCACAATGGCGAGGGCGGCACACCCATGCCCTCGCGGCTCGCCGATGACAAGGAGCTGCGCACGCTGGTGCGCGCGATGGCGGCAAGTGGCTCCGGCGTCTACATGCTGACCAAGGGCAGCAAAACCTCGATTCCTTATCTTGAGGAGATCGCGGCCGAAGCCAAACGCCCGGTGGTGATTGCCGCCCTCTTCCATTCCAACACCAATCCGACCGCGTCCCTCACATGGCTCAGCCAGGTGAACGAAGCGCGCGCCCGCGGCCGGCAACTCGTGGCACAGACCTCATGCTGCCCGCTCAGCATGGATTTCACCTTCAAGAGCCCGTACCTGTTTGAGAGCATGGAGTCGTGGAAGCCGGCGATGGCGGCGCACGGCGATGGGGCGCTGAAGCGAGTCTACCGCGATCCTGCATGGCGCACGGCGGTCAAGAAGGAGCTTCTGGAACGGCGCGGCCGGCTGGTATTCAACGGCGAATGGGACAAGCTTTTCGTCGTCGAGACGGTGAAGGCCGAGAATCGCGCCGTGGAAGGCGCCACGCTCGCCGAGCTTGCCAAAAAGGCGAGCAAGGATCCGCTCGACTACATCCTCGATTTCGCCCTCGACGAAGATCTCGACACGATGTTCGTGGCCCAGCTCCTGCACAATGACGACCAGGCGGTCGGCAAGATCCTGGCCGATCCCGGCACACATATCTCGCTGAGCGACGCGGGCGCGCATCTCACCTTCTTCTGTGACGCCGGCTTCGGCCTGCATCTCCTGGGCCATTGGAGCCGCGACTTGGGCGTGCTCGACCTGCCGCAGGCCGTGCATCGCCTGACCGGCCAGCCGGCGAAGCTGTTCGGCATCGAGGGTCGCGGCCTCCTGCGCGAGGGCTACGCCGCCGATCTGATGCTGTTCGATCCCAGGACGGTCGCCCGTGGACCGAAGCGCCGCGCGCACGATCTGCCCGGCGGCGCGACCCGGCTCACGGCCAGCGCGGTCGGTCTCCACGGCGTCTGGGTGAATGGCGCGCGCGTTGCGGATGCCGGAGGCTTCAGCGCCGATCCCAGGAGCCGGCCTGGCGAAGTGCTGCGAACGTTCGCGGCCTGACACGAACTCCGTGTCACCCCGAACGCAGTGAGGATCTCTTTGGTTCAGCGCGTTGTCGAAAAAAGATCCCTCACTATGCTCGGGATGACACTCTGAACTGTCACGCCAACAGCCGGAACTTGAAGAATGTCGTGCGGTGGCGCTCCTCGGCCCGCAGCTTGGTCCGCACGCGCATGATGTCCTTCCAGCCGATGTAACCCACAAGCTGCCCCGTCTCGCGTGAGATGACGGGGAAGTGCGCGACGTTCACGGTCGAGAGGCGATCGGCCAGCGCTTCGAGATATTCATCCGGATAGGCGACCGTGATCTTGGTGCCGGCCAGCAACTCCTGCAGCGTCGCCTGGCGATGCTTGCCGGCCCGCCGCCAGCGCAGGATCGAGGGCGGGTCGATGACACCCAGCACCCGTCCCGCCCCGTCGAGCACGGGGAAACTTGGATGATGGGTCGCGGGATCGGTGAGGAAGCGTGTGGCCTCGTGCAACGTCGTGTCGGACGGCACCGTCTGGACGTCCTTGGTCATCACCTCCTCCACGCGGGTCAGCGCAAACGGATCGACGCGGTACTCGCGAACGAGGTGATGGCCCCGACGGGCAATCTTCTCTGTCAGGATCGAGCGACGCATCAGCAGCACCGTCACGGCGTGAGCCACGGCGCAGGCGGTGATCAGCGGCAGCAGGACATGCGTGTTGCCGGTGAGCTCGACGGCAAAGAAGGTCGCTGTCAGCGGCGAGCGCATCGTGCCGCCCATGGTGGCCGTCATCGCGAGCAGCGCCCAGAAGCCGGTGCTTTCGCCCGGCAGGAAGCCGCCCACGACCGTACCCATGGCCCCGCCCATGATCAGCAATGGCGCGAGCACGCCGCCCGACGTTCCCGAGCCCAGCGCCACGGCCCAGATCACCGCCTTGACCACAAGCAGCAGCAGCGCCGCTTTGGTCGGGATATCGCCGCGCAGCATGCCGGCGATGCTGTCATATCCGACGCCCAGCGCATTGGGATCGATCAGGCCGCCGAGACCGACCACGATCCCGCCCAGCGTCGGCCACCACATCCAGTGGATCGGCAGTTTCAGGAAACCGTCCTCGCAGGCATAGACCAGCCGCGTCAGCAGGCCCGACAACAATCCACCCAGCAGGCCAAAGGCGGCCCAGCAGAGCGCCCCGACCAAGGTCACATCGACGCTTCCCTCGAACGGAAAGAGCGGGCTTGTCAAACCGAAGAAGCCGCGCTCGACAGCCGCGACCACGGCCGCCACCGCGACCGGCAGGAAACTGCGCGGCGACCATTCGAACAGAAGCAGTTCGACGGCCAGCATGATGGCGGCGATCGGCGTGCCGAACACGGTGGTCATGCCGGCAGCGGCGCCGGCCACGAGGAGCGTTTTGCGCTCGTTGTCGCTTACCGGCAGCATCTGCGCGATCAACGAGCCGATGGCGCCGCCGGTCATGATGATCGGGCCTTCGGCGCCGAACGGGCCGCCGGTGCCGATGACGACGGCCGAGGAAAGCGGCTTCAGGACGGCCACCTTCGCATCGAGCCGTGAGCGGCCAAGCAGGATCGCCTCGATCGCCTCGGGAATGCCATGGCCGCGGATCTTTTCGCTGCCGTAACGCGCCATCAGGCCGACGATCAGCGAGCCGGCGACCGGCACCAGCACCGCCCACAGGCCGAGCGGCGAATGCTCGAGCCGAAGATTGGCGAAGCTCAGCTGCCCGAAATAGGCAATATTGGTGGCGAGCCGGATCAGCTTCAGCAGGGCGAAACCTGCGACGACGCCGGCTGTTGCGACGACAACGGCAATGCCTGAAATCAGGAGCACGCGTGGGTCGGTCGTGAAGTCGCCGAGCCGGAGATGCCGGACGGGAGGCGCCGAGGTGCCGTTGGCGTCAGCGATGGGAGGAGTCATGATCGGGAAAGGTTCTGGAACCGGAACGGGGGTGTTGGTCGTGGGGCGTCCTTCTATCGGATTACGATATAATTAGGCAAGCAGACGGAACCGCGCCATGGCACCCACAAAAAAACCTGTTTCCACGAAGCGCCGGCCCTCGCAGGCCGATTACGAGGCACTGGCGGAATTCCGCTACCTGATCCGGCGGTTTCTCGAGTTCAGCCAGGGTGCAGCCCGCAGCGAGGGGCTTGCCCCGGCGCAACACCAGGCGTTGCTGGCCATCAAGGGCCGGCCCCGCGGCGCCAGCATGACGATCGGCGACCTCGCCGAACGTCTCTGCGTTCGCCATCACAGCGCGGTCGAATTGGTCGGCCGGCTGGTCACGGCCGGGCTGGTGGTCCGCACGGTCGACGCCGCAGACCATCGCCGCGTGATTCTGGGCCTCACCCGGGCCGCCGAGGCGCTCCTTGCCGAGCTGTCAGCGGCGCATCTCGACGAGATCGCGCGGCTGCGGCCCTCGCTCAAGAAGGTGCTGGCGCGAAAAGTACCCTGAACCCACCTCGCCCACGTATGAGCAGGCCTAGGAGGACCTCGGGCACGGCGGATGGGATAATGGGCGCATGACCAAGCCCCGTTTGCCGGCCTTCGATCCGGCCGATCTGACCGAGAGCAACGCCACGTCCTACCCGGAGGTGTTTCGCGAGGCCAACAGCCACCGTTGGAACCGGCGGCTCGGCGACCATGTCGGCCTCCGGAACTTCGGCGTGAACCTCACGCGCATCGAACCTGGCGCACAGTCCTCGGCACGGCACGCGCACTCGAAACAGGACGAATTCATCTGGGTGGTCGAGGGCGAGGTCGTGCTCGAGACCAACGAAGGCCGCCAGGTCCTGAAGGCCGGCATGTGCGCGGGTTTTGTGGCAGGCTGCGGCAATGCCCACCGCTTCATCAACGAGACCAAGCAGGATGCCGTGCTGCTGGTGGTCGGCGACCGCACGCCGTTCGACGAGATCGTTTATCCCGAGATCGACATGCACGCGAAGGCGGGCGCCGACGGAAAGTACGTCTTCACGCGCAAAGATGGCACACCGCACTGACGGGCAAGGATACGCACGGTAATGCCGCGATGCGATTCGAGTCGACATCTTCAATATACTGTACTATTCGTACAGTAATTGGAGAAGACCATGTCGATAACCCAAGCCCTGGGCGCGGGTCGGACCAGACCCAATCCGATGAACCATGCCCGGCTGCGTGAGCTTTCAGCTTTGCGGAACGGGCCGGGCCTCGCGCGGATCGCGAGCCACCTCGGTTCCGTGGTCCTGGCTGGCGCTGCGATCATGTTCGTGAGCAGCCGACAGGGGCTCGCTTGGGCCCTCCCCTTCATCGTCTGCCAGGGCGTGTTGATGGCCTTCCTGTTCATGGCCGAACACGAGACGGCACATAAGACGGCCTTTCGCACGCGATGGCTCAACCTCGCCGTTGGGCAATTCTGCGGTTTCGTGATCGGCCTGCCCTACGAGTACTACTGCGTGTTCCATTGGGAGCATCACCGGCATACCCAGGATCCGGCGAAGGACCCGGAATTGCTGGTCAAGCCGTTGCCCAGGTCCAATGTGCAGTTGGTGCTGGCCTTCTCGGGTGTGGAGCAGGTTTATGGCCGCCTGCGGCTGATGCTGAGACACGCGATCACCGGCGTCGTGACGGTACCGTGGGTGCCGGCGAACAAGCGCCCGTTGATCGTGCGCGAGGCGCGGCTCTATCTGCTGGCCTATGCGTTGCTGTTGATCGGATCCCTGCTGCTCCAGACACCGGTCCTGCTGCTCACCTGGATCGTTCCGTTGTTCTTCGGCCAGTTCTTCCTGCGGCCTTATCTCTATGCCGAGCACACCGGCTGTGCGCGCTCACGTGACGCTTTCGAGAATACACGCACGACCTACACCAACGCCCTGATCAAGTGGTTCGCCTGGAACATGCCCTATCACGTCGAGCACCATGCCTATCCGTCGGTGCCGTTCCACGCCTTGCGCGAGCTGAATGGCCTCGTTGCCGAGCGGATCGTCCATGGTGAACGGGGTTATCGCCGGTCGATCGGCAAGGCCTGGCGCTGGCTGCGATCGGCCAGCCGCGGCGAGGTCGAGGCCTAAGTCAGAACGGCGCTGACCAGGCGCCGCGCGTATGCCGCAGACAGCGGCCGCAGCTCGAAGGTCGATTGGTAGAACAGCGTGCCGTAGATCTGGTCATATAGTTCCTCGGCGGGCCGGCTCGCGTTGATCGTCCCGGCGCGCTGGCCGTTGCGGATGATCCTGATGCCGAGGCTCCGGCGTACATCGAGATAGCGTTCGGCGAAAAGCCGCCCGGTGCCGGTTTTTGCGATGCATTCGGCAATGACCGCGAGCTGCACCCTGCCGAATTCGCCGTTCAGCGCCTCGGTATAGGCGGCGGCGTGGGCGCGCAGCCGCGCCACTGGGTCGCCCTCTTCCGACAACGGAAGAAGCGATGCCGCCTTCTTCAGGAAAGCGTCGATCAGCAGGGCCTCACGCGAGGGCCACCATTTGTAGATTGTCACCTTGGAGACGCCGGATTCCCGCGCGATGGCATCGATCGTGGTGGCCGCGAGCCCTTTCGCCGCCATCAGGACATACGCCCCTTCCAGCACCGCCTGCTCGGTCGCGGCCGATCGCGGCCGGCCGGGACGGCCTGGCACTATGTCAGCGTCGGTTGGCACAACCCAAACTGTCATACACCAGGCCGGAAGCGAAGCCCGTTCGTGATCGGTCAGGCGATGGCGGCAGACCGTCAGGCGGCAGCGCGGATGCCGCCAAGGTCGCCGAAATAGTCGCGGGTCAACCGATCCCGATAGGCGACGAGGTTGGCATGCCGGCGCATGGTGGTCCCGATCGCCGTGTCGAGCGGCGGCGTCAGGATCGAGGTGACGATACCGAAGACGAAGGCGTCGGCACCGCAAGGCCGGCTGCCCGTGAGATAAGGCTCGCCGTCGAGCAAGACCGCCAATGCGTCGATGTCGCGCGTCGCCAGCGCGACGATATCGGCCTCCGCGTGCCGGCCGAGGCCATGGCCCCGCAGGCGCCCGGCATTCTGCCGTCGAAGCATCGCCTTCACGGCCGGCCGAACCGGTGCGGGGATCATGCCGAACATCGTTCCCACGCCTTTCCTGAAGTTGTCACGATCGAGCCAGCGTGCATGAAGCATGGCGAAATAGAGATGATCCTCGCACATGCGCTCGATCGCCCAGGCCATGGCCTTCTGCTCGCCTGTGAGCCCGGCGTCGAAGTCGAAGCCGTATTTCCGCTCGATATGTCGGCGGATCAGGGTCGAATCGGCCACCACCGTGCCGTCGTCCTCGATATACGGCAGGAACTTTTTCGGCGCCTTGAGCGGATTGCCGGGAACGTCGCGATACGGCAAGCCGGCGAACTTCAACTGCAGCATGGTCTTGATCACGAACGGGCTGGGATCCGGTGTGCCGAGGAACGGGCCAAACCGATGCAGGGTGATCATCTTCGTTACCTCCGGAAGAGGGTCCGCATCGTTGTCGCCTTTTATATCTTCGAGAAAAAGCACATAAATTGGACATAGACTGTCGTTTTTTTCGAAAGCGTTGGAGAGCCGACCATGGACGGATGGACGATCCAGCAGCTGCAATGCTTCGACGCCGTCGTCGCGGCGGGCGGTTTCCAGGCAGCCGCAGCGCGACTCGGCCGCACCCATTCGACCGTCTTCGTCTCGATTAGGAATCTCGAGGCCCAACTCGGCCTGCATCTGTTCGATCGCGCCGGCTACCGTGTGACGTTGACGCCGGAAGGCCGGGCGTTCCACAAGCACGCCGTCGTGTTCCTGCAGGACGCCCTTCTACTCGGCAACCAGGCACGCCAGCTCGCCATGGGCGAGGAAAGCGGGCTTCGGATCGTGATCGGCGATCTCTGTCCCCTGCCCGAACTGTTGGGGTTGCTGCGCCGCTTCTTCGCTCTCTGCCCCGGTACGCAGTTTCATCTCCACTTCGAGGCGCTCTCGGGACCTTGGGAAAGGCTGTTCGACGATGACGCTGACTTGATCATCCATCACATTGACCGGAGCGATACACGACTCGACGCCATCGACCTGTTTACGGCCAGGCTATTGCCAGTGGTGGCACCGGGCTTTTTGCCGTTCCCGATTTCGAAGTCGATCACGCCACAGCAGATGCGCCCCCTCGTGCAGTGCGTCGTGCGCGATACGGCGCAACACTCCCGGCGCCGCGACTACTATCTGGTGGAGGGGGCGCGCACCTGGACGGTGAGCGATCAGATGATGAAGAAGGAGTTCATTCTTCAAGGCATGGGCTGGGGGCACATGCCCACTTTCCTGGTCGCCCACGAGCTTCGCGACGGCCGCCTGATGTCGATCGCTGGCCGGCACCTGCGTGGTGGCGCCGCCGGCATCGTGGCGGCGCGCCGCAGCGACCGACCGCACGGTCCGATCGCCCAACGGCTATGGCGGCATGTCGAACAGGAGGCCAAGGCCCTGCGTGCAGCGATCGACCAGCGCGATCGGAAAAAGGGCGTGGTCGACCGCAGACGTTAGCCACTATGCTGCGCCTCCTTGCGACACAAGGATCCGCCCATGACCGAAGAGATCGTCTTCTATCACAACCCGCGATCGCGCTCGCAGATGGCACACTGGATGCTCGAGGAAGTCGGCGCGCCCTATCGCATCGAGCTGGTGAGTTTCGACAAGAACGAGCACAAATCACCGGCCTTCCTTGCGCTGAACCCGATGGGCAAGCTGCCCACCATCGTCCACCGCGGCACCGTGGTGACCGAGTCGGCGGCGATCATCGCCTACCTCGCCGATGCTTTTCCCAAGGCCGGCCTGGCGCCCGCGCCCGACGACCCATCGCGCGGCGCCTACTATCGCTGGCTGTTCTTCGGCGCCGGCTGCTTTGAGCCAGCGCTGCTCGACAAGATGATGAAGCGCCCCCCGGTCGAGCGGAAAAGCGTGGTCGGCTGGGGCAGCTACGACGACGTCATCGCGACGCTCAAGGGCGCGCTTGCCAAAGGGCCCTATCTTCTGGGCGAGCGGTTCACTGCCGCCGATGTCTATATCGGCGCCGAACTGCGCTTCGCCATGATGTTCGGCGCGCCGGACCTGAAGGGCGAGCCGGTTTTCGATACCTACATCGCCCGTCTGAGCCAGCGTCCCGCCTTCCAGCGCGCCCAGCCCGCCGCCTGACCGGACTGCGCCTCGTTCACGACTGCATCGCTGCCTCTTTGTCGCAGACGTGAACTAGGCCGAGGTCAATTCATGGTGGGTTGATCCGCTCGCTGTGGCGGGACGACCGGCGGCGATGTTAGAACGCGGCCACTGCAGCGGAGGAATACATGGTCGCGAACATCGGGCACTTCATCGACAACAAGCCGGTTGCCGGCAAGAGCGGCCGCTCCGGCGACATCACCAATCCCGCCACCGGCGAAGTGACGGCCAAGGTGGCCTTCGCTACCGAGGCCGAGGTCGATGCCGCCGTGCAGGTCGCCAAGAAGGCCCAGGCTGCCTGGGCTGCCACGGCGCCGCTGCGCCGCCAGCGCGTCATGTTCAACCTCAAGGGCCTGATCGAGAAGCACACCGACGAACTCGCCCGCCTCCTATCGCTCGAACACGGCAAGACATTCGACGACGCCAAAGGCGAGGTCGGCCGCGGCCTGGAGGTTGTCGAGTTCGCCTGCGGCATCGCCCATCACATGCGCGGCGATTTCACCGAGCAGGTGGCGACCGACATGGATACCTGGTCGATCCGCCAGCCGCTGGGCGTCGTGGCCGGCATCACCCCCTTCAACTTCCCGATCATGATTCCGTGCTGGATGGGTGCCATGGCGGTGGCCTGCGGCAATGCCTTCGTGCTGAAGCCGTCCGAGAAGGACCCCAGCGCCCCGATGCTGCTGGCCGAGCTCTATGCCCAGGCCGGCGCCCCGGCCGGCATCTTCCAGGTCGTGAACGGCGACAAGGTCGCGGTCGATGCGCTCCTGAAGCACCCCGACGTGCCGGCGATCTCCTTCGTCGGCTCGACGGCGATCGGCCAGTACGTCTATCACACCGGCACGGCGATGAATAAGCGCGTGCAGGCTCTGTGTGGCGCCAAGAACCACATGGTGGTGATGCCCGACGCCGATCTCGACCAGGCGACCGACGCGCTGATCGGCGCGGGCTATGGCGCGGCGGGCGAGCGCTGCATGGCGATCTCGGTCGCCGTCGCCGTCGGCGACGTGGGCGACAAGCTTCTCGCCAAGCTCGCGCCGCGCGTGCAGGCCCTCAAGATAGGGCCGGGCCTCGACCCGCAGTCGGAGATGGGCCCGCTGGTGACGCGCCAGCACCGCGACAAGGTGATGGGCTATGTCGACCAGGGCGTGAAGGAAGGCGCCAAGCTGGTGGTCGATGGCCGCGGGCTGAAGCTGCAGGGCTACGAGAACGGCAACTTCATGGGCGGCTGCCTGTTCGACCACGTGACGCCCGACATGACGATCTACAAGGACGAGATCTTCGGGCCGGTGCTGTCGGTGGTGCGCTCGAAGAGCTTCGACGAGGCGATCGGGCTGGTGAACGACCATGCCTACGGCAACGGCACGGCGATTTTCACCCGCGACGGCGACGCCGCGCGCGCCTTCGCCAGCAACGTCAAGATCGGCATGGTCGGCATCAACGTGCCGATCCCGGTGCCGGTGGCCTATCACAGCTTCGGCGGCTGGAAGGCCTCGGTGTTCGGCGACCACGGCATCTACGGCATGGAAGGCATGCGCTTCTACACCAAGCTCAAGACCATCACCGCCCGCTGGCCGACCGGCATCCGCGCCGGCGCCGAGTTCAACTTCAAGGTTCGCGCTTAGAAGGAGGCCTTCGCGGCCGGCCGAAGATCGCCGACGGGACGGTGCGATTGACGACCTCGCGCATCGAGAAGCTCGACTGGATGCGCGCGATGCGCGGCAGGCGCGAGAGCTCTGTCCGGTGGATGCGCTCGAAATCCTCGATGTCGCGGGCGAGCACGAGCACGACATAGTCGTCGCTCCCCGACGCCAGGAAGCATCGGATGACGGAGGGGCATTCGGCGACGCCGGCCTCGAACGACCGGAGCGCCTCCTCGCTCTGGCTCTCCAGCCTGATCCGCACCAGCACGGTGGTGGAAAGCCCGAACCGGTCCAGGTTCAGCACCGCCTGGTAGCCGCGGATATAGCCGCTCTCCTCCAGCGCCCGCTGCCGGCGCGCGATCGCCGTGCTCGAAAGCCCGACCCGCGCCGCGAGGTCGACCTGGCTTGCCCGGGCATTGCGCGCCAGCTCCGACAGCAGGGCGGAATCGATCTTGTCCAGTTCCATCGGTTTGAAATCCTGCGTGATTTAGGGCATTTGCCTGACTTTCCCGCGAAAGGTCACTGAAACGCTACGAACTTGCAAGGGATTCAAACGTTGTGACTAGCATAGGCTCGGCGAAAGCCTTGGAGGATCCCGCTCATGCGTGTCGGCGTGCCAAAAGAGATCAAGACCCACGAATATCGCGTCGGCCTGACGCCGGGCGCGGTGCGCGAATACGTGCATGCCGG
>Ga0310811_10001630_pt1 | contig 27961 bp, 22 predicted proteins | sample YCmetagenome_FD_207642 | JGI IMG/M metagenome (GOLD analysis project Ga0310811, IMG submission 207642) | Soil microbial communities from experimental microcosm in Duke University, North Carolina, United States - YC | ecosystem: Engineered > Artificial ecosystem > Soil microcosm > Unclassified ... | reverse complement strand
CGCCGAGTGGCGGGGCGAAAATTGCATTGGAGCGCGGCCGTCTCACCCATCGGCTCATGCAGGCGCTGCCCGATATTCCGCCAGAGCGCCGCGCCAAGGCGATCGACGACTATCTGGCTCGCGCCGGCGACAGGCTCGCCGCCGAGGAGCGCTCTCTGCTCGCCGCACAGGTGATGCGCGTGCTCGACGATCCGCGCTTCCGCGCGCTTTACGCGCCGGGCAGCCGGGCCGAGGTTCCGATTGTGGGCAAGCTTGCGATCGGCGGCGAGTTCGTCGGTGTCTCGGGCCAGATCGACCGTCTGGCCGTCACCGAAGACGCTGTTTTGATCGCGGATTTCAAGACCAATCGGCCCGCTCCGAGGCGAATCGAGGACGTGCCAAGCGGCTATATCCGCCAGCTCGCGTTCTACCGCGCGGTGCTCGCGAAACTATACCCGGGAAAAGTGATCCGCGCCGCTCTGGTTTGGACGGAAGTACCTGATTTTATGGAGCTTTCGGATGAGGTCCTGGACGGCGCTCTCACACGGGTCAAGGCCGCGTGAGACGCGCTTGACGCTGCCTCCTGCCGTTCCTACTTTCGGAGTCCTTCTATTCCTGGCGCGTTATCGCGCGGATGCATACAAAACGAGGTAGTCCCATGGCCGTCGGCAAAGTGTCGGACGCGAGCTTCGAAACGGACGTGCTGAAGTCGGCCGAACCCGTGGTCGTCGATTTCTGGGCGGAGTGGTGCGGCCCCTGCCGCATGATCGCTCCCGCCCTGGAAGAGATCGCGGGCCAGCTCGGCGACAAGGTCAAGATCGTGAAGCTCAATGTCGACGAGAACCCGAACACCGCGGCGAAATACGGCATCATGTCGATCCCGACCCTGATGATGTTCAAGAACGGCGAGATCGCATCGCGTCAAGTCGGCGCGGCGCCGAAGCAGAAGCTGCAGCAGTGGATCAGCGGCGCGGTCTAATCGCGCGTCTCGTATCGCTGCGTGAATTGAAATGGCCGGGCGAAAGCTCGGCCATTTTGTTTTTTCTTTCTTATCCCTCCCCCGCTTGGGGGGGAGAGTGCCGCCGAAGGCGGCGGGCGAGGGCTTCGCGAATAATCCGCGACCTGACCCCACCCGGCTCGCTTCGCTCGCCACCCTCCCCTTTCAGGGGAGGGATAAACACGCGCTACGACCTCACCCGGCCGCCATCGACGTTCATCGTCTGGCCGGTCATGAAGGCCGCGTCGTCGCTGGTGAGGAACGACACCGCGCCGACCAGATCCTCAGGAACTTCGACGCGCTTGATCGCCTGCATCTGCGCGGTGGCGACGAATTCCTCTTCCATCGTCTTGAAGATCGGCCGCGGCGCCCGCACCACGGTGCCGGGTGAACGCGTGAGCCCGGGCGCGATCGCATTGACAGTGATGCCGTCAGGCGCGAGGTCGGTCGCGAGCGCGCGGGTGAAGCCGACGATACCGCCTTTGCTCGCGACATAATGGGCAAAACCGGTGACCACCGAGCCGAGCGTGCTTGAGGCCATGTTGACGACGCGGCCCCATTTACGCGCGCGCATGCCGGGGACAAAGGCGGACGTCACGAGGAAGACGCTGTCGAGATTGGTCGAGAGAACCTTGCGCCAGTCGGCGAAGGTCATCTCGTCGAAGTTCTTCTGCGGGAAGATGCCGGCGCAATTGATGACGATGTCGACGTGCGAGAAAGCAGCGTCCACCTGCTTGGCCATGGCGGCAACGGACGCTTCCGACGACACGTCGCAATGCACGGCGATGGCGTCGCGGCCGGCGGCCTTCACCAGCTTCACGGTCTCGCTGCCATCGGCGATGTCGGCGACCGCGATGTGCACACCATCCTCGGCCAGACGCTTGGCGAAGGCCTGTCCGATCCCGTTGGCGCCGCCGGTGATGATGGCGACTTTGTCCTTGTGGCCTTTGGCCATGCGTTTTCTCCCCACGAAATTGTTTTGTTTCTCGTGAGGGCCATCATTTGTCATCACCGAGCCGTGCGCAAGCGCGCGTCCCGGTGATCCCGCTAGGCGCGCAGGGTGCCTCCATAAACGAAATGGCCGGCACAAGGCCGGCCATGACAAACCATGATGGAGTCGCTTGCTTGCGACTGCCGCTCACATATGAATCGCGCGCTTGTCGACCGCGAGCGCGGCTTCCTTCACCGCCTCAGGCAGCGTCGGATGCGCGTGGCAGGTGCGGGCGATATCTTCCGACGACGCGCCGAACTCCATGGCGACGCACGCCTCCGCAATCATGTTGCCGGCATCGGATCCGATGATGTGCACGCCGAGCACGCGGTCGGTCTTGGCATCGGCCAGGATCTTCACAAAGCCGTCGGTCTGCTGATTGGCCTTGGCACGGCCGTTGGCGGTGAACGGAAACTTGCCGGCATTGTAGGCGACGCCCGCGGCCTTGAGCTCTTCCTCGGTTTTCCCGACCGAGGCGATCTCCGGCATCGTGTAAACAACAGCTGGAATGACGTCGTAATTCACGTGCCCGGCCTGGCCGACGAGTATCTCGGCGACCGCGACGCCTTCGTCTTCCGCCTTGTGCGCCAGCATCGGCCCGGCGATGACGTCGCCGATGGCCCAGATGCCAGGAACGTTGGTCGCGTAGTAGTGGTCGGTGACGACGCGGCCGCGCTCGTCGAGCTTCACGCCGGCTTCCTTCAGGCCAAGGCCTTCAGTGTAAGGCACGCGGCCGGTCGACACGAGCACCACGTCGGCATCGATCGTCTCCACCGCGCCGCCTTTGGCCGGCTCGACGGTGGCCTTGAGCGCCTTGCCGGACGCATCCACCGCGGTGACCTTCGATGACAGCTTGAAGGTCATGCCCTGCTTCTCGAACAGGCGCTGCGCCTGGCGGCGCACCTCGGCGTCCATTCCGGGCAGCACGCCGTCCATGAACTCCACAAAAGTCACCTTGGCGCCGAGGCGGCGCCACACCGAACCGAGCTCCAGGCCGATGACGCCGGCGCCGATCACCAGCATGTGCTTCGGCACCTCCGGCAACGTCAGTGCGCCGGTGGAGGAGACGATGCGCTTCTCGTCAATGTCGATGCCGCGCAGCTTGGCGACGTCGGAGCCGGTGGCGATGACGATGGACTTCGTCTCCAGCGTCTGCGTCTTGCCGTCGTTGCCTTTCACTTCGACCTTGCCCGGCGCGAGGATACGGCCGGCGCCGAAGAAGCTGTCGATCTTGTTCTTCTTCAGGAGGAATTCGACGCCCTTGACGTTGCCGTCGACTGCCTGGTCCTTGAAGCCGAGCATGGCCTTGAGATCGAGCTTCGGTGCCGGAACGCCAATGCCCATCTTGGCGAAGGAGTGGCCGGCCTCCTCGAACAGTTCCGAAGCGTGCAGCAGCGCCTTCGACGGGATGCAGCCGATGTTGAGGCACGTGCCGCCGAAGGTGGCGCGCTTCTCGACGACAGCCGTCTTCAGGCCAAGCTGTGCCGCGCGGATGGCACACACATAGCCGCCGGGGCCGGTGCCGATGACGATGAGATCGTAAGCCATATGACGCTCGCTGCTTCTTCACCTCTCCCCTGTGGGGAGAGGTCGATCCGAAGGCGAAGCCTGAGGATCGGGTGAGGTGGGACAAAACCAGCGAGGAACGAGCCCCCTCACCCGCTCGCTTCGCTCGCGACCTCTCCCCACAGGGGAGAGGTAAAGACAGGGAATCAGAGGTCCAGCACAAGCCTTGCCGGGTCTTCCAGGCAGTCCTTGACGCGCACCAGGAACGTGACGGCCTGCTGGCCGTCGACGATGCGGTGATCGTAGGAGAGCGCGAGGTACATCATCGGCCGGATTTCGACCTTGCCGCCGATGGCCACCGGCCGCTCCTGGATCTTGTGCATGCCGAGGATGCCGGACTGCGGCGCGTTGAGAATCGGCGTCGACATCAGCGAGCCATAGACGCCGCCATTGGTGATCGTGAAGGTGCCGCCCTGCATCTCCTCGATCTTGAGGGCGCCTTCGCGTGCGCGCTTGCCGAAAGCGGAGATGGTCTTCTCGATCTCGGCCAGCGAGATGTGGTCGGCGTCGCGCACCACCGGCACGACAAGACCCTTGTCGGTGCCGACGGCGATGCCGATGTGATAGTAGTTCTTGTAGACGAGGTCGGTGCCGTCGATCTCGGCGTTGACCGCGGGGATTTCCTTGAGCGCCTGAATGCAGGCGCGCACGAAGAAGCCCATGAAGCCGAGCTTCGTCCCGTGCTTCTTCTCAAACAGATCCTTGTACTGGTTGCGCAGGCCCATCACCGCGCTCATGTCGACCTCGTTGAAGGTCGTGAGCATGGCGGCGGTGTTCTGTGCGTCCTTGAGGCGGCGCGCGATGGTCTGGCGCAGGCGCGTCATGTGCACGCGCTCTTCGCGCGCGGCATCATCGGGGAGCGACGGTGCGCGCATCTGCACCGGCGCGGGTGACGGGACCGGCACCGGCTGCGCCGCGGCGCGTTCGATTGCGTTGAGCATATCGCCCTTGGTGACCTGGCCGTGCTTGCCGGTGCCGTCAACCTTGGAGGGATCGACGCCGCTCTCAGCCGCGATTTTCTTCACCGACGGCGGATAAGGCATGTCGCGGGGCTGCGGGGTTTCCGGGCCGGCGCCGATCGGCTTGGTCTTTGACGTTTTCTCGTCGGGCGCGCCGGTGGGGCTGGCGGCGGGCTTGGTCGCGGCCGGTGCAGCGGCCGCGGGCTTGGCAACAGCTGCGCCATCCTGGATCTGGCCGAGCAGCGCACCGACGGCGACGGTGGCGCCATTGGCCGCCGTGATCTCGCCGAGCACGCCGGCGGCGGGCGCCGGCACCTCGAGTGTGACCTTGTCGGTTTCCAACTCGACCAGCGGCTCGTCCACGGCGACCGCGTCGCCGGGCTGCTTGAACCATTTGCCGACCGTTGCCTCGGTGACAGATTCGCCGAGCGTGGGGACGCGGATATCAGTCATAACTTGTCCTTGCTTGTCCGTCTTTTGAGCCGTCACCCTGAGGCGCGAGCGAAGCGAGCCTCGAAGGGTGGCAGCGGTAGTTGCCCGTCATCCTTCGAGGGCGACCTTCGGTCGCCACCTCAGGACGACGGATAGAGTCTTATCCCAGCGCCTCGTCGAGCAGTTGCTTTAGCTGCGCGAGGTGTTTCGACATCTGCCCGACCGCCGTGGACGCCGAGGCCGGACGGCCCGCATAGCGCATGGTGCGGTGCTTGGCGCCGATCTGGTTCAGGATCCACTGCAGGAAGACGTCGACGAAGAACCAGGCACCCATGTTGCGCGGCTCTTCCTGGCACCAGACCATCTCGGCCTGCTTGAAGCGCGAGAGCTCGGCGACCAGCGCCTTGGTCGGGAACGGATAGAGCTGCTCGATGCGCAGCAGGTAGACATCATTGATGCCGCGCTTCTCGCGCTCCTCGTAAAGGTCGTAATAGACCTTGCCCGAGCACATGATGACGCGGCGGATCTTGTCGTCCGAGACGAGCTTGATCTTGTCATCCGACCGTTGCGCATCGTCCCACAGCAGGCGGTGGAACGAGGTGCCCGCGACCATCTCGTCGAGCCGCGACACCGCACGCTTGTGGCGCAGCAGCGACTTCGGCGTCATCAGGATCAGCGGCTTGCGGATCTCGCGCTTCAATTGGCGGCGCAGGATGTGGAAGTAGTTCGCTGGTGTCGTGCAGTTGGCGACCTGCATGTTGTCTTCGGCGCACATCTGCAGATAGCGCTCGAGGCGGGCGGAGGAGTGCTCCGGACCCTGGCCTTCGTAGCCATGCGGCAGCAGGCAGACGAGGCCGGACATGCGCAGCCACTTGCGCTCGCCGGAGGAGATGAACTGGTCGAACACGACCTGCGCGCCGTTGGCGAAGTCGCCGAACTGCGCTTCCCACAGGGTCAGCGTGGTCGGCTCGGCCGTCGAGTAGCCGTATTCGAAGCCCAGCACGGCCTCTTCCGACAACATCGAGTTCAACACCTCATAGCGGGCCTGGCCCTCACCGAGATGATTGAATGGCGTGTAACGCTCCTCGTTCTCCTGATCGAACAGCACCGAGTGGCGCTGCGAGAAGGTGCCGCGTTCCGAGTCCTGGCCGGACAGACGGATCGGATAGCCTTCCTTGAGCAGTGAGGAGAAGGCGAGCGCCTCAGCCGTCGCCCAGTCGATGCCCTCCCCGGTCTCGATCGACTTGGCGCGATTGTCGAGGAAGCGCTGCACCGTACGATGCGTATGGAAGCCTTCGGGGACCGTCGTGATCTTCTTGCCGATCTCGCGCAGCGTATCGGCGTCGACGCCGGTGTTGCCGCGGCGCGGATCATCGGCCTCGCCGGCGGCCTTGAGGCCCGACCAGCGGCCGTCCAGCCAGTCCGCCTTGTTCGGCTTATAGCCCTGGGCCGATTCGAACTCGGCGTCGAGCCGGGCGCGCCAGTCGGCCTTCATCGCGTCGACCTCGGCGTCGGTGACGACGCCTTCGCCAACCAGCTTCTTCGAGTAGATCTCCAGCGTCGAGGGATGCGAGCGGATGATCTTGTACATCAGCGGCTGGGTGAACGAGGGCTCGTCGCCTTCGTTGTGGCCGAAGCGCCGGTAGCAGAACATGTCGATGACGACCGGACGCTGGAATTTCTGGCGATATTCGGTCGCGACTTTCGCGGCGAACACCACCGCTTCCGGATCGTCGCCGTTCACGTGGAAGATCAGCGCCTCGATCATCTTGGCGACGTCGGACGGATAAGGCGATGAGCGCGAGTAGCGCGGATAGGTCGTGAAGCCGATCTGGTTGTTGACGATGAAGTGGATCGAGCCGCCCGTGCGATAGCCCTTCAGGTCGGACAGGCCGAAGCATTCAGCCACCACGCCCTGGCCGGCAAACGCCGCGTCGCCATGCATCAGGAGCGGCATCACCATCGTCCGCTCGTCGGGCGTCGCGTTATGCTGGTCCTGCTTGGCGCGCACCTTGCCGAGCGTCACCGGATCGACGATTTCCAGGTGCGACGGATTGGCGGTGAGCGACAGGTGCACCTTGTTGTTGTCGAACTCGCGGTCCGACGAGGCGCCCAGGTGATACTTCACGTCGCCGGAGCCTTCGACGTCTTCCGGCGTGGCCGAGCCGCCCTTGAACTCGTGGAACAGTGCCCGGTGCGGCTTGCCCATGACCTGCGTGAGCACGTTCAGGCGGCCGCGATGCGGCATGCCGATGACGATCTCCTTCACGCCGAGATTGCCGCCGCGCTTGATGATCTGTTCGAGCGCCGGGATCAGCGATTCACCGCCGTCGAGGCCGAAGCGCTTGGTGCCGGTGTATTTGACGTCGAGGAATTTCTCGAAGCCCTCGGCTTCGACCAGCTTGTTGAGGATCGCGCGCTTGCCCTCGCGGGTGAAAGTGATTTCCTTGTCGCGGCCTTCGATGCGCTCCTGGATCCATGCTTTCCGGACCGGATCGGAGATGTGCATGAACTCGACGCCGAGCGTCTGGCAGTAGGTGCGGCGCAGAATCGCGACGATTTCGCGCATGGTCGCGAATTCGAGCCCGAGCACGTTGTCGAGGAAGATCTTGCGGTCGAGGTCGGTCTCGGCGAAGCCGTAGGTCGCCGGCTCGAGCTCCGACTCGTCCTTATGCGGCTCCAGGCCGAGCGGATCGAGCTTGGCGTAATAGTGGCCACGGATGCGGTAGGCGCGGATCAGCATCAGCGCGTGCAGCGAATCGCGGGTCGCCTGCATGACGTCGGCGGAGGCGAGCTCGACGCCTTTCGTCTTCGCAGTTGCGGAAATCTTGTCGCTGATGCGCTTTTCGGTCTCGGCCCACTGCCCATCGAGCGCGGCGACGAGCTCACCATCCGGGCGCACCGGCCAGTTGGGCTTCTTCCAGGAGGCGCCCTTGGCGCTTTTCACGACGTCGGCTGAATCGTCCTTGAGGCTTTGGAAGAATTCGCGCCATTCGGCGTCGACGGCGGCCGGGTCGGCTTCGTACTTGGCGTAGAGGTCCTCGATGTAAGCGGCGTTACCGCCATAGAGGAAGGATGTGTGGGCGAAAACGGCGTTGGCGTCCTGACGGGACATGGCAACCTACCTTAGCGCGGTGGAAAACGCGCAAATCGCGTCCGTTTGGCCCAGGAAGGGCCGCGAAAACCGGCAGCGCGTGTTCTTTACCCTATTTATGACGACTGTAAGTCTACAAAAGACTTAAGGACTGAACCGAGATTTCACCGCTTCAAGCCCGATTCAGACGCGGTTTGATACTCCAATTTTCGCGAATTGCACTGCCGCAAATTTGGACGGCAGCCATCGAAGGTTGTCAGGGCGGAGGGCCCTGGAGGCGGTATGTTAAGACGCCAGCACGCAAAAGTTTTGGCTCGCTCGAGAGCGAGGTATAGTTGAGGGGTTCCCGCCCCGGTACCCGCGACCCGAAATGGCTCCGTCGCAACGACGCCAAACAATCCTGACGTGGTGCGTCGTGGGCGGAGCGAACGCCGTCCTCTGCCTCCTCATCGCGGCCTCACCGGCGCATCCGATCTACGACGAACCGTGGTTCCTCAAGACCGTCGTTCTCTTCAAAGACCGCGGCTTCACGATCGACTTTCTGCGGGAATTTCCGGGTGCCCCGGGACCGACTTTCACAGTCTTCTACGCGCTCACAGACCGCTTGCTTGGTTTGAGCTTTCCGTGGAGCAGGTTCGTCAGCTTCGCATTGCTGATCGCGGCGACCGTTCTCATCTGGCGGATCCTGAAAACGATGCGCGGTAGCCACGTGCCGCCACCGTTGCAAAGTTTGGCCCTGCTTGCCGCAAGCTTCACGGCGCTTCCGACCGTCGGCGTATCTGCGGGGATGATGCTGACGGAAATGCCGGCAGCGTTGTTCATGCTCGTCGCGATCTTCCTCATCAGCAAAATCATCGACGACAAGAACTGGCGATCCTTCTCCATTCCGGCCGCGCTCGTGTGCGGGGCCGCGATGGCGGCTGCCGTGCTCGGACGCCAGAACTATCTCATGATCCTGCCCTGCCTGCCGCTCGCCGTTCGCTGGCGAGACCGCGTACCTGACCGACACGATATGCTGCGGATCGCGCTGATCGGTACAGTCATCCTATTGCTGACCGTCCCTGTCTTTCTGCTGTGGGGCGGGCTAATCCCGCCACAGTCCGCGCCGGATGGCGACGGCATCTCCCTCTCGAACGGCATTCGCAGCGCGGGTTATGCCGGCGTGATCATCGCGTTCTTTGCGCCGGAGATTTATGCCCCTCTGATTCGAAAGATGTGGCTGATCGTGGCAATCGCGATCGTAGGCATTCCACTTTCATGTGTGATTGACCGTCCGACCACGCCGCTTGCGTCGCTGCTCGAGCCGCTCCTGTCAGAGCCGATGATTCCGCTCGCGGGACTGGCTTTCAACGTTCTGCTGTCGTTGACGGCCGTTGCGTTTCTGATCGTCTGGGCCAACTACGTCTGGCAGGAGCGAGCGGATTGGTTCATCCGCCTCTGCGGATGCACGGCGTTGCTCGGAATAATCTCAAACGCCAAGATCACGCATCAATTCAGCTCACGATACGTGTTCGTCTTTCTGCCGTTCCTGGTGTTGGCGGCTGCGCCGGCCGTGCGCAGCAACTGGCATCAGCCGATCAGGCTGGCCATTGGGGCGTCCATCAGCCTGGGCGCCCTCCTCTCATATTATCTGGCAGGGTGAGCGGCCCGCGCGAACGGGCCGCCCCAATCAGCCCTTCAGCACGTCCACCAGCGTCTTGCCGATGCGCGCCGGAGACGGCGACACCTTGATGCCCGCCGACTCCATCGCCGCGATCTTCGACTCGGCATCGCCTTTGCCGCCGGAGATGATTGCGCCGGCATGGCCCATGCGACGGCCCGGAGGAGCGGTGCGGCCGGCGATGAAGCCCACCATCGGCTTCTTGCGGCCACGCTTCGCCTCGTCCTTGAGGAATTGCGCCGCGTCTTCTTCGGCCGAGCCGCCGATCTCGCCGATCATGACGATCGACTGCGTCTTGGGATCCGCGAGGAACATCTCAAGCACGTCGATGAATTCGGTGCCCTTCACCGGATCACCGCCGATGCCGACCGCGGTCGTCTGACCGAGACCTTCGCGGCTGGTCTGAAACACCGCCTCGTAGGTCAGCGTGCCGGACCGCGAGACGATTCCGACCGAGCCGGACTTGAAGATGTTGCCCGGCATGATGCCGATCTTGCACTCGGCCGCGGTCATCACGCCAGGGCAGTTCGGGCCGATGAGGCGCGACTTCGAGCCGGACAGCGCGCGCTTCACCTTCACCATGTCCATCACCGGGATGCCCTCGGTGATGCAGACGATGAGCGGGATCTCGGCCTGGATCGCTTCGCAGATGGCGTCGCCGGCGCCCGGGGGCGGAACGTAGATGACGCTAGCGTCGCAGCCAGTCTTCTCTTTCGCTTCGGCGACGGTGTCGAACACCGGCAGATCGAGATGCGTCGAGCCGCCTTTGCCCGGCGAGGTGCCGCCGACCATCTTGGTGCCGTAGGCGATCGCCGCCTGCGAATGGAAGGTGCCGTTCTTGCCGGTGAAACCCTGGCAGATGACCTGGGTGTTCTTGTCGATGAGGACGGACATTAGGCGGCTTCCTTCACGGCCTTCACGATCTTCTGCGCGGCGTCGTCGAGGTCGTCGGCGGACGTCACGTTGAGCTTGGACTCGGCGATGATCTTCTTGCCGAGCTCGACATTGGTGCCTTCAAGGCGCACGACCAAAGGCACCTTCAGCCCGACTTCCTTCACCGCGGCGACAACGCCCTCGGCGATGACGTCGCACTTCATGATGCCGCCGAAGATGTTGACCAGGATGCCCTTCACGTTCGGATCTGACGTGATGATCTTGAATGCCGCGGTGACGCGGTCCTTGGTGGCGCTGCCGCCCACGTCGAGGAAGTTCGCCGGCGCCATGCCGTAGAGCTTGATGATGTCCATGGTCGCCATCGCCAGGCCGGCGCCGTTGACCATGCACCCGATCGTGCCGTCGAGCGCGATGTAATTGAGCTCGTACTTCGACGCTTCGATCTCCTTCTCGTCCTCCTCGGTCAGATCGCGCAGCGCGATGATGTCGGGATGGCGATAGAGCGCGTTCGAATCGAAGCCGACCTTGGCGTCGAGGCAGATGAGCTTGTTGTCCTTCGTCACCACCAGCGGATTGATCTCCAGCATGCTCATGTCTTTGCTGGTGAACGCCGCGTAGAGCTTGGGCAGCATGTCCGCGATCTGCTTGGCGAGATCGCCGGAGAGCTTGAGCGCCTGCGCCACGGTGCGGCTGTGGTGCGGCATGAGGCCGGTGGCCGGGTCGACCGAGAAGGTGAGGATCTTTTCGGGATGGCTGTGCGCGACTTCCTCGATGTCCATACCGCCTTCGGTGGACACGACGAAGGCAACACGCGAGGTCTCGCGATCGATCAGCGCCGAGAGATAGAATTCGCGATCGATGGCCGAGCCTTCCTCGATGTAGAGGCGGTTGACCTTCTTGCCTTGCGGGCCGGTCTGGTGCGTCACCAGCGTCGAGCCGAGGATGCGGGTGGCTTCCTTCTTCACGTCATCGATGGACTTCACCACCTTGACGCCGCCCGCCTTGCCGCGCCCGCCGGCGTGGATCTGCGCCTTCACCACCCAGACAGGGCCGCCCAGCTCTTCGGCGCCCTTGAGAGCCTCATCGACGGTGAAAGCAGGAATGCCGCGCGGGACCGGCACTCCGAATTCCCGCAGCACCGCTTTGGCTTGATACTCGTGGATATTCATGCGGCGTCCTTAATCGCTAAGTGAGCCGGGCCAGCGACGATTCGCTGGCCCGGGCCTTGAATGCTAGTTCGCAAGAGCCGGCGCGATCTTCTTGCAAGCCTCGATGAGGCCCTGCACGGAGGACGCGGACTTCTCGAAGGCGGCACGCTCGCTGCCCGTGAACTCGACCTCGACAATACGCTCCACGCCTTTCGCGCCGATGACAACCGGCACGCCGACGTAGATATCCTTCATGCCGTACTCGCCATTGAGCCAGGCGGCGCAGGGCAGCACGCGCTTCTTGTCCAGCAGATAGCTTTCCGCCATCGCGATGGCTGAGGCAGCCGGCGCATAGAAGGCAGAGCCGGTCTTGAGCAGGTTGACGATCTCGGCGCCGCCATTGGCCGTGCGCTTGACGATCTCGTCGACGCGGGCCTGCGTGGTCCAGCCCATCTTCACCAGATCGGGGACCGGGATGCCGGCGACCGCCGAATAGCGCGTGAGCGGCACCATAGTGTCGCCGTGGCCGCCAAGCACGAACGCGGTGACGTCTTCGACCGAGACGTTGAATTCGTCGGCGAGGAAATAACGGAAGCGGGCCGAGTCGAGCACGCCCGCCATGCCCACCACCTTCTGTGCCGGCAGGCCGCAGCTCTTCTGCAGCGCCCACACCATCGCATCGAGCGGATTGGTGATGCAGATCACGAATGCATTCGGTGCATATTTCTTGATACCTGCGCCCACCTGATCCATCACCTTGAGGTTGATGTCGAGCAGGTCGTCGCGGCTCATGCCCGGCTTGCGCGGCACGCCGGCGGTGACGATGCAGACGTCGGCGCCTTCGATGGCGTCGTAACTGTTGGTGCCAGTGAATTTGGCATCGAAATCATTGACGGGCGAGGACTCGGCGATATCGAGCGCCTTGCCTTGTGGGATGCCTTCCGCGACGTCGAACATCACGACATCGCCAAGATGCTTGAGGCCGATAAGGTGGGCCAGGGTGCCGCCAATCTGGCCGGCGCCAATCAACGCAATTTTGTTACGCGCCATGGAGGAAAACTCTCGAGCTGGGTGCTGCCGCGGAATGCGGCCGAGTGGTGGTTATCCCGTTAGTCATGTCGCGACAAGGCACCGAAAGACCCAAAGTTCGAGCCGACCTGGCATCATGTATACATAATACCAGCCTATCGCGTTCCGAGAGTCCAGGGCTTTTTCGGCAATCTGGTCGAGGAGAAAGCGAAAATCGTTTGTGCAATGCGGGAATTTGTGCGCCGCGGTGAAAGCGAGATCGCGGCGACGGCGCGGCGCCAAGAAAATCACATGCAATTAGTGCTATTGGCCGCCGCGCGGCAGATCCGCACAAGGCGCAAAGCGAAGGCGTCAATAACTCGCGCATGCGTTAGGCATGCGCCTTCGAATGCAGATCGGCGAATGTTCAGCCGTTGCCTGGGATAAACCTGTCAGCGCTTCCGCAGCGCGGGGTCCTGCATCATCTCGAGCTGGATTTGCTGAATCTCGGCCAGCCGCTCCCATTGCCGCGTGAGGATATGATCGATCTTCTCGTGCAAGTGACGGATTTCCAGCTCGGCCTTCAGGTTCACGCGGTAATCGTTCTCCGATCGCAGGCGATCCTTCGCCTCCTGCCGCTTCTGGCTCATCATGATGATCGGGGCCTGGAGCGCCGCCAGACAGGACAACACCAAGTTCAACAAGATGAACGGATAGGGGTCGAAGCGCTCCGCCTCCGGTGTCGCGGCGTTGAAAGCCATCCAGATGAGCAGCATGACGCCGAACGAGACGATGAACGTCCAGCTTCCGCCGAAGCTTGCCAGATGATCCGACAGGCGCTCGCCGAAGGTGCGGTGACCGGCGAACTCGGCTTCGATGTTTTCCGCCAGCGTTTCATGGTCGGCGAGGCTCTGCACCACCTCTTGCTCGAGCTTGGTGAGCTCGCCGCGCTCCTCACCGAGCAGTTCGGTCACATAGCGCGAGCGAAAACGGTCGAGATCCTCGGCGCACACATAGCCTTCGGCGGGTAGCTCGGGGCAGTCCACGCGGATACGGTCGAGCAGGCTCGGCCGGATCACGTCGAGCTGCGTGACATCGCGCGCCGGCCAGTCCTTGCCGCAGACGACACAGCGAAATCGTGTCGGCCGCGGCCGGCGCGACCGCGGCGAGGCCGAAGCCGTAGCGTTCTGTGCGAGCGCGGCGTCGGCAATCGCGGTCTCCACCGTGGCGGGCGTGGCGTTCTGCTCGGCCATGAGTGCACGTCCGATATGCTTGGATGACGGAAGGGCCTATTTCCGCCGCCGCCGCGCGAGATGCAACCGAAAATGATGTAACCACGGAGTAAATCCGGTCGAAGCGTCGCAGCGGCGCCAGTGTCAGGTTTCGACGATCTTCTCGGTGTCGATCGAGGGCTCCTGACGCGGGCCGTGCGGGAGTCCGAGATAAGCCTGCGAACGCATTTCGATCAGACGGGAGGCGGTGCGTTTGAACTCGTTGGCCTCGTAGCCTTCGGTGGCGACATAGAGGTGGTCAGGCTGCGCTTCGGCCGAGGCGACGAGCTTCACCGCATGGTCATAAAGCGTATCAATCAAGATGATGAAGCGTTTGGCCTCGTTGCGGCGGCTGTAGTCCATGACCGGGATGTGATCGAGGATGATGGTGTGGAATTCGTGCGCAATCTTGAGATAGTCGGCCGCGGCGAGAGGCCGCGCACATAGTTCCGGGAACGTGAAGCGGGCCACACCCCTCGCCGCTTTCGGTACGTGCACCACGTGACCTTTCACGACGAGTTCATGCGGCGCGCCGTGATGCTCGCCGGCGAGCCGGGTCCAGGCCTCGTCGAGTGATGCGGCCGCGGCGGCGTCCGGCGGCACGTACCAGGTCGGCACGCCGGTGAGCTTCTCAAGACGGAAGTCGACACGCGCATCCAGCTGCAGCACGTCGCAGTGCTTCTGCAGCAGCGCGATGAAGGGCAGGAACAGCGCGCGGTTGAGGCCGTCCTTGTATAGGCCGGTCGGCGCCTGGTTCGAGGTCGCCACGACGACGACGCCAAGCTCGAACAGCTTGGTGAAGAGGCGGGCGAGGATCATCGCGTCGGCGATGTCGGTGACGTGGAATTCGTCGAAGCAGAGCAGCCAGCTCTCCTCGGCGATGGCGGCGGCAGCACGCTGGATCGGATCGTGGTCGGCCGCGTCGCCGTTCTTCATTTCCTGCCGGTAGGTGTGCACGCGCTCGTGCACATCGGCCATGAACTCATGGAAGTGGACCCGGCGTCTGCGCTTAACCGCGCTGGTGGAGAAGAACAGGTCCATCAGCATGGTCTTGCCACGGCCGACCTCGCCGTAAATGTAGAGGCCCTTGACCGGCGAACCGACTTTGTTGCGCTTGCCGAACAGCCAGCCGAGAGACGACGACTTCTGCGCCAGCCGATATTCCTCGAGCCGCCGTTCGAGCGCCACGAAGTGCCGAACCAGGACCGCCTGCCCCGGATCGGGCTCGATCTTTCCGGCGGCGACGAGCGCCGCGTAGCGAGTGCTGAAGGTGTCGGACATTCAGGGCTTCAGGACCGTGGGATGGCCTGGCCAATGGCCGGCCACGAGGACGAGCAATTCGTGGACCGCCCGAGGCGGCGTCGGACACCTAAGAGGAACCGCGCCGCGTGTAAATCGCCCGCGGCGCGCCGAAGGGCTGATAGTGCAGCATCGCTGCACAATGCTGCACGTGCAGCGCAATATAAGTTGCAGCATTTGCTGCAATATCAGGTGCAGCACGACGACGTAGCGTCGCAAGACCTTGTAAGCCATGCATTTTTGAGTGGTAGTCCCGCACGGCCTTTGCTGCGGTCGCTTTTTTGCTGCAATGCACCATATACCAGCGATGGGGTTCCATCCGCGGTTCGGACCCGCCCCCAGGGACGGAATGACGCTGCCAGGGGCAGGGCCAATGCCACTGGAGACATTTGGAATGTACGAACCTTTGCCCGACGGCGGAATCATCCGCAAACTCTGGATCGGCGAGACCGACGTTTACCGCGATCACCTGCTGCGCCTGGACGAGTACAGCCGTAACCGCCGCTTTTCCGCGGCGATATCGGATGACGTGATTGCCGCTCATGCCGTGAGCGTGGACGACTTCGGGACGATCGTGCACGGCTTCTTTGCCGACGGCGTGCTGCGCGGCGCGGCCGAACTGCGGCACCTCAACGGCATGTTCTCCCGCGACGCCGAGGTCGCATTCAGCATCGAGCAGGACTGGCAGAGCCACGGCATCGGCACCGCGCTGCTTGAGCGCACGCTCTTGTCCGCTCGCAACCGCGGCATTGCCACCCTGCGCATGGATTGCATGGCCGATAACCGGCGCATGCAGCAGCTCGCCCGCAAATTCGAGGCAGACCTCAAGTTCGATTTCGGCAGCGTCGTCGGTCAGGTCGACCCCTCACGCTCGACGCCGCTGTCGTTCCTGCGCGAATGGATGGAGGACGCGAACGGCGTCGCTGCCACCGTGCTGGACGCCCAGGCGCGCATGCTCGGGGTGGCGTAAGGACCTGTCCGTCGTTTCGACGCGCGGTCCCCGAAGGACGACTCAACTGCTCAACGGATAGCTCGCTTCCACCACGTACGGCCCGCCGCCAACCGAATCGCGCGAAGAAAACAGCACGAAGCGCGAGACCTTGAAGGCCGCGGTCCGGAAGAACCCGCGCGCGGCAAGATAGTCCGCCACCTGCCGGCTGGAGGATTCGCGCAGGCGCGCCAAAGTCACGTGCGGTGTGTATTTGCGGCCTTCCGGCTCCAGGCCGATCCGCTGCATCAGCCGCTCGTGCTCGGCCTGGACGTCCATCAATTGCGGCTCCGGGGCGACCGAGGCAACGACCGCCCGCGGCTTACGTCCTCCGAATGAGGTGAGGCCATCGAGATGGACCTCGAAGGCCCCGCGCTGCACCCGCCCCAGCATCGAGGCGACCTCCTGCGCGGTCATCTCATCGACGTCGCCGATGAAGCGCAGCGTCAAATGGTAGTTTTCCGGGTCGATCCAGCGCGCGCCCGGCAAGCCGCCGCGCAGCAACGACAGCGCCTGGCCGATAGCGGCGGGGATTTCCAGCCCGGTGAACAGACGCGGCATGGCAGATCCACTTACGATCCCCGCCCATTGCGGGCGCGGGCGATGAGCTCTTCCACCTGCGGCATCATGCGCGCGACGATCACATCGACACCGGCCGGATTGGGGTGCATGCCGTCAGCCTGATTGAGCTTCGCATCGGCGGCGACCCCATCGAGGAAGAACGGATAGAAGACCACGGGATGAGCCGCGGCAAGCTTGGGGTAAATCGCATCGAAGGCGGTGACGTAGTCGGCACCCATGTTGCGCGGCGCCTTCATGCCGGCGAGCAGCACCGGAATCTTGCGCGCTTGCAGGCGGGTAAGGATGGTGTCGATCGCCTTCTCGGTAAGCGCCGGATCAAGCCCTTGCAGCGCGTCATTGGCGCCGAGCTCGACGATAACGGCTTGCGTGCCCTCCGGCACAGACCAGTCGAGCCGCTCCAGCCCGCCCATGGATGTATCGCCGGAGTAGCCCGCATTGGCCACCGTGGCGGCGATGCCCTTGGCCTTCAACGCCTCCGCCAGCTTGGCCGGGAAAGCGAGATCACCCGGCAAGCCGAACCCCGCGGTAAGGGAGTCGCCGAAGGCGACGATTTTGACCGGACCGTCCGCCGCGCGGGCCGCAATCGGGCCCAGAAGAAACGCAATCGTAACCGCAGCGGCCAACCAGCGCTGGACCAGGGCATAGCGGTTCCCATATGAGCGGAATCGCAGGCGGTGAGGATCCATGACGAATAACTCCCAGGCGGGCCCGGCTATTGCTCTGGCCGGTGTCAATCTCTCGCTCGGGCAGGGGGCCGCCCGCGTCCATATTCTGAAAGATATCGATCTACATATAGGCACCGGCGAGGCGGTTGGCCTCATCGGACCGTCCGGGTCCGGCAAGTCGACCTTGCTGATGGTGATGGCGGGGCTGGAGCGCGCGGACACCGGGACCGTATCGGTCGCCGGCGAGAATCTCACCGCTCTCAACGAGGATGCCTTGGCGCGCTTCCGCGGCCGCAATGTCGGCATCGTCTTCCAGTCCTTCCACCTCATCCCGACGATGACCGCGCTGGAGAACGTGGCGGTGCCGCTCGAGCTCGCTGGCGCGCCCGATGCCGAGGAGCGTGCACGGGCGGAGTTGAGCGCCGTCGGCCTCGCCGAACGGCTCGATCACTATCCGGCCGAACTGTCGGGCGGCGAACAGCAGCGTGTCGCGGTCGCGCGGGCGCTGGCGCCAAATCCGGCGATCCTGGTGGCTGACGAGCCGACCGGAAATCTCGACGAGACGACCGGCGAACAGATCATCGAGCTCCTGTTTGCGGGCCACAGCAAGCGCGGCACGACATTGGTGCTGGTGACGCATGATGCCGGGCTCGCCAAGCGCTGCGGCCGCACAGTGCGCCTGCGCTCTGGGCGCATCGACGGCATGGATGCGGCATGAGGCCGGACTCGTTCCCCATCCCCTCCGGCCGCAAACCGCCGGCGACCGCGACGCGGGGTGGAGCGAGGTGGCTGCCCCTGCGCTTCGCGTTGCGTGAGTTGCGCGGCGGATTGACGGGCTTCTACGTTTTCATTGCCTGCATCGCACTCGGCGCCATGGCGATCGCCGGTGTCAGCTCGACGGCGGCCAGCCTGGCCGACGGCCTGGCGAGCCAAGGCCGCGTGATCCTCGGCGGCGATCTGTCGTTCTCCTTGATCCAGCGCGAGGCCGCGCCGAATGAGCTGGCTTTCCTGCGCAGCCAAGGCCAGGTCTCCAGCGCCGCCACATTACGCGCAATGGCGCGCACGGCCGACGGCAAAGCCACGCTTGTCGAAATCAAGGCGGTCGATAACGCCTATCCGCTGTTCGGCGAGGCCGTGCTCGATCCGGCCGGCTCTCTTCACGAGGCGCTCGCGCAACAGAATGGCATGTTTGGCGCCGTTGTCGATCCGACGCTGCTGGCGCGCTTCGGCATCAAGCCGGGCGCGACATTGGCCGTCGGCAACGCAACCTTCCTGGTTCGCGCCGCGCTCAACAGCGAGCCGGACAAGCTCGCCGGCGGGATCGGGTTCGGACCGCGCCTGATGATCAGTGAAGACGCCTTGCGCGCCACCGGTCTGCTGCAGCCCGGTAGCCTGGTGCGATGGACTTATCGCCTGCGGCTGCCCGACAACGATGCCAGCGATGCCGCCACCAACCGCGTCACCGCGCAAGCGCACGCGGCCTTGCCGGAAGCCGGCTGGGAAATCCATTCGCGCAGCAACGCGTCACCGATGCTCCAACGCAATGTGGAGCGCTTCACGCAGTTTCTCACGATCGTCGGCCTCACCGCACTGCTCGTCGGCGGCGTTGGCGTCGGCAATGCGGTGAAGAGCCATCTCGACCGGCGGCGCGACACCATTGCCACGATGAAGGCATTGGGCGCGAGCGGTGGCCGCGTCTTCGCCATCTATCTCACGCAAGTGATGCTGCTGGCGCTGGGCGGCGGCGCGATCGGCGTTGTGCTCGGTGCGATCCTGCCCTTCGCTGTCTACTGGACGCTGGGACCGATCATCCCCCTGCCGATCATCCCGTCCGTGCATGCGGGCGCGCTTGCGCTGGCGGCTGTCTACGGTCTGCTCACGGCGCTTGCCTTCGCTCTGTGGCCGCTCGGGCGCGCCCACGACGTTCCGGTCGGTGCGCTGTTTCGCGACATGGTGGCGCCGCAGGGACGCTGGCCGCGTCCGATCTACATGGCTTCGACCGCGCTCGCCATTGTCGTGTTGACCGCGCTGGCGGTGCTGCTCGCTTATGACCGGCGCGTCGCCATCCTCTATGTCGGCGCGGCGGCAGCGGTGTTCGTGCTGCTGAGGCTGGTCGCGCTGCTGCTGATGGCCGCCGCCGCGTGGGTCCCTCACGCGCGCTCAACGGTGCTGCGCATGGCGATTGCCAACATCCACCGCCCAAGCGCGCTGACGCCAACCATCGTCCTGTCGCTCGGCCTCGGCATCGCGCTTCTGGTGACCGTGATCGAGATCGACGCCAATTTGCGCCAGCAGTTCAACAACGAACTGCCCGCGCACGCGCCGACATTCTACTTCCTCGACATTCCCTTCGATCAGTTCGGGCGCTTTGACGATTTCGTCCACCAGCAGGCTCCCAACGCCGTGCTGGAGGAAGTGCCGATGCTGCGCGGGCGCATCGTCTCGGCCAACGGCATCCCGGCGGAGCAGCTCAAGCCCAAGGATGACGCCGCCTGGGTGCTGCAAAGCGATCGCGGCATCACCTACAGCAACCAGTTGCCGGAGGGCTCGCGGCTGGTCGAAGGCGACTGGTGGAAGCCGGACTATGATGGCCCGCCATTGGTGTCGTTCGAGAAGCGTATCGCCGACGGGCTCGGCTTGAAGCTGGGCGACCCGGTGACCGTCAATGTGCTCGGCCGCAACATCACGGCGAAGATCGCCAACATGCGCATCGTCGACTGGCAGAGCCTGAGCATCAACTTCGTGATGGTGTTCACGCCGAACGCCTTCCGGGGTGCGCCACACACCCGGTTGGGAACGCTCGCCTACCCCGATGGGGGCAGCTCGCCGGCGCAGGAAGGCGCGATGATCCGCGCCATCGCCGACAATTTCCCCATGGTCACCACCGTGCAGGTCAAAGATGCGCTGGAAGCCGTCGGCGCACTCATTGGAAACCTGCTCTTGGCCATCCGCGGCGCCAGCGCGATTACGCTTCTGGCCGCGGCACTGGTGTTGGGCGGCGCGCTCGCCGCCGGACACCGGCATCGTGTTTACGACGCCGTGATCCTCAAGACACTCGGTGCTACGCGCGGTCGGTTGCTGACGGCTTACACAATCGAATATCTGCTGCTCGGGCTGGCCACGGCGGTGTTCGGCGTGCTCAGCGGCTTGGTGACGAGCTGGCTCATCGTCACGGAACTGATGCACCTGCGTTTCATGTGGTTGCCTTGGCCGGCTCTGGCGGCGGCGGCCGCGGCGGTCGCCGTCACGCTCGTTCTCGGCCTTCTCGGCACGTACCGGGCGCTGGGGCAGAAGCCGGCGCCAGTGCTCAGAAATCTCTAGCTTTTTGCGACATTCCGCCGCGCGGCATAACCCCCCTGATACCGGTGTGGCTTTTGCCATATAATCGGCAACCGAGACGCGTTAATCTTTGGCAATGGAACGGGCCTTGATCGGGCCACATCTGGCGCGAAGACTTGCTACTGATTAGATTCATGCGCACAAACGCGACGGCCATCGCCGGCGCGGTTTCTGTGTCCGGCCGAGCAGGCCGGGACTTGGAGAGAGGGATCCTCGATGTCGGACTTCGACCGTAACGTAGCTGCCCGCGGCTTCGGCACGCGCGCTGCCGCGATAGATGCAGGCCTCCGCGCCTACATGCTTCGCGTCTACAACTATATGGCCGCCGGCGTCGCTCTGACCGGCGTCGTCGCCTGGCTCACCTACAATGCCGCGGTGCAGACAAACGCCGCCGGACAACTCGCGCTGACCCCGTTCGGTCAGGCGATCTTCAGCGGACCGCTGACGATCGTGCTGTTCCTGGCGACGCTCGGCATCGTGTTCTTCCTGAGCTTCCGCATCAACAACCTGCAGCCCAGCACGGCGCTGATGCTGTTCATGGGCTACGCGGCGCTGCTTGGGCTCATGCTCTCGTCGGTGTTCCTCGCCTATACAGGCGCGTCCATCACCCGCACCTTCTTCATCTCGGCGGCGTCGTTCGGCGCACTGAGCCTGTACGGCTACTCCACGCAGCGTGATCTCTCGCCGATCGGCTCGTTCCTGATCATGGGCCTGTTCGGCCTGATCCTGGCGTCGCTGGTCAACATCTTCCTCAAGAGCTCGGGTCTCGAGTTCGCGATCTCGGCCATCGGCGTGCTGATCTTCGCCGGCCTGACCGCGTGGGACACCCAGCGCATCAAGGAGATGTACAGCGCCTATGACGACGGCACTATCGCCGGCCGCAAGGCGGTGATGGGCGCGCTGTCGCTGTACCTCGACTTCATCAACCTGTTCCTGTTCATGCTCCGCTTCTTGGGCGACCGGCGCTAAGCCAGCCGGCGGAACAGACCTGTTGAACGCCCGGGCCTCGCGCCTGGGCGTTTTGTTTTGCGCGTGTGCCCGGACGTGGCGCGGAGCGAAGCGGTGCGCCGTGGCCGGGACGCGCACTTCAAGGCGCCGCGGAATCGCTTTACCTTGCGCGCCCCATGACCCTCACTATCCGTCCCGCCACCCTCGCCGATATTCCCGCCATCACACGCATCTACGGGGACTCCGTGACGCACGCGACAGCGTCGTTCGAGCTGGAGCCGCCCGACGAAGCCGAGATGGCGCGCCGCATGCAGGCGCTGCTCGACGGCGGCTTTCCCTATCTTGCAGCCGAGGCCGAAGGCGCATTCGGCGGCTACGCCTACGCGTCATTCTACCGGACGCGGCCCGCCTATCGCTTCACGGTGGAGAATTCGGTCTACGTGGCGCCGGAGCAGCACAGACGCGGCGTCGGCCGCGCGCTACTGGAGGCACTGATCGCGGCCTGCGAGGCACGCGGCTCCCGTCAGATGATCGCGGTGATCGGCGATTCAACCGAGCAGCAAGCCTCGATCGGCTTCCACGCCGCCTTGGGCTTCAAACATATCGGCGTCCTGCCCGACGTCGGCTTCAAGCATGGCCGCTGGCTCGACACGGTGCTGATGCAGCGCGCGCTGGGAGACGGCGGGACGCGGGAGCCGTAGCCCATAGTCATTCCGGGACGCCGGATTCCGGGTTCGCGAGCTTCGCTCGCGCCCCGGAATGACGGAAACTAATTCGCCACCAGCGACAACACCGACTTGTCGATTGCCCGCAGCACGCGGTCGAGCTCGTGCCCACGCCGCACGATGTGGCCGGTCGCCGAGATCACGCTGAACGCGCCCTGGCGGCGTTCGAGCTTCGGATTTTTTTCGATGCGGTAGATCGGTACTTCCGATGCGCGGCGGAAAACGGAGAATACTGCGCGGTCCTTGAGGAAGTCGATCGCGTAGTCGCGCCATTCGCCGGCGGCGACCATGCGGCCGTAGAGATCGAGGATGCGATTGAGTTCGCGGCGGCTGAAGGTAACCTTGTCCAGGGGGGCGGGAGCGCTGCGCGCCGGAACCGCGCCCCCTTGCGGCTGACTCGGATCGATATCGCCGGGACCAAACACCATGCGGCGCCTCCTTTTCTGAAACACCAATGATCGCGCCGCCACTGTCCTACGGCAAGCGTTTCGTCTGGTCAGGATGTGACGCGAAAGTGGGCGGAATGGGCGGCACCGGATCACGAAGTCGTTAAAGGGCAACATAATAAGGCCCAATTTCGGTCAATCGCCGGTCACCCTAGAGCGGGATAACAACACCGTTGCCTCATGGCCCGGTTCGGTTCGAACCCCGGATTCCTCAGCCCCCCAGCCCCCCGGGGGTCAGCCGGCCGGGCCAGTTGAGTTCCGCGTACGGTTCAATCCCCTAAGACTCCAGTCGGGTCGGCATCGCCGGCCCGAATTTTTTTGTGCCTGCACCTACTGTCATTCCGGGGCGGCGCGAAGCGCCGAGCCCGGAATCCATAGTCCGCAGCGCTGCGGAGTATGGATTCCGGGCCCGCTGCTTCGCTCGCGTCCCGGAATGACGAGATTAGATTTTAATGCATATCCGCCGTTGCGGCGCCGAGCATGAGGCCCGGTTTTGCGGCATCGCCGCTTTGCACGAACACCGCGAGATGGTCGATGTCCTGCAGCATGAAATCGCTGTCGGGGATCTTCGACACCGGCAGGGAGAATTTCTCCGCAGTGCCGTGCCATTCGCCGAGCTTCAGCCAGCGGCGCACCACATTATAGTACGTCAGTGTGTGACCACGATTCTCGCCACGTTCGATCGTCACCGGCAGCTTGCGGCTGATGGGGCAGAGCCAGACTTCGCCGCTGTTGTGCGCGTCGTTGGCAGCCGCGACGTCGACGGTGACGTTGCCGCCGGCAACCGTCATGCTGACCGGTACGGTCAAAGGCGACGCCGTCTTGTCGGTTTCCGCGATCGCCTTCTCGATGGCCGCCTTGTCGCTCCCGAGCGCGTGCACGACGCCGTTGACGACGACCTGCGGCGTATAGACCTCGCGGTCGCCGCGGACATCTGCATAGGCACGCTGGCGCTCGGAGTGGCCGTGCAATGCCAGCGTATCTTTCCACCCGAGGTAATCCCAGTAATCCACCGGGAGACTCATGGTGACCAACGACGGATCCTTCGACAGTTCACCGAGCAGCCTGTCGGCCGGCGGGCAGGAGGAACAGCCTTGGCTAGTGAAAAGCTCGATAACGGCGCGTGTTTCGCCGGCAATACTCGAATGCGCCGCAGCAAGAGATGCACAAACGAGCGCGGTCACAAAGGTGATGTGGCGATACTTCATGCCGATCCCGCGACGCCCCCGCGCCCAGCGAGGCGCTTTATAAAGCGCCTCGCGGATCACCCGCCACTCACTTCGCAGTGAGTGGTCCCATTCGTATCGGACATTGCAGCGGAAGGCCGATTATCCCGCCAATTGACGCAGCACGTACTGTAGAATGCCGCCATTCCGGAAGTAGTCGAGCTCGTCCAGCGTGTCGATGCGGCAGATGAGCGGCACGCGCTTGAGTGTGCCATCGCCGGACACAATGTCGGCCATCAGCCGCTGGCGCGGCTTGAGCTCGCCATGCAAGCCACGGATGGTGACCTGCTCGTCCCCCTTCAAGCCAAGCGTCTGCCAGGAGGTGCCTTCCTCGAAGACCAGCGGCATTACGCCCATACCCACCAGGTTTGAGCGATGGATGCGCTCAAACGACTGGGCGACCACGGCGCGGATACCGAGCAGCACGGAGCCTTTCGCCGCCCAGTCGCGCGAGGAGCCCGACCCGTATTCCTTGCCGGCGAAGACCACCAGCGGAACCTTGTCGGCCTTGTACTTCATGGCCGCGTCGTAGATGGCCATGCGCTCCTTGGACGGATAGTGGATCGTCACGCCGCCTTCGACGCCTGGGACCATCTGGTTCTTGATGCGGATGTTGGCGAAGGTGCCGCGCATCATGACTTCGTGGTTGCCGCGCCGCGTGCCGTACTGGTTGAAGTCGGCCGGCTTGACCTTGTGGTCGACCAGATATTTGCCGGCGGGCGAGTCCATCTTGATCGAGCCGGCCGGCGAGATGTGGTCGGTGGTGATCGAGTCGAGCAGGAGCGCCAGCACGCGGGCATCGACGATGTCCTCGAGCGGCTTCGGCTCTTTCTTCAGCCCGACGAAGTACGGCGGGTTTTGCACGTAGGTCGACTTCTTGTCCCACGCGTAGGTCATGCCGCCCTTGACGCTGATCTTGCGCCAGTTGGTGTCGCCCTTGAACACGTCGGCATACTTCTTGGCGAAGAGCGACTTTGTCACGTTCTTGGAGACGAACTCGCCGATCTCCTTGTTCGACGGCCAGATGTCCTTGAGGAACACCTTCTTGCCCTTGGCATCGGTGCCGAGCGGATCCTTCGTCATGTCGACATACATCGACCCGGCGATGGCATAGGCGACGACCAGCGGCGGCGAGGCGAGATAGTTCGCCCGCACGTCGGCGTTCACGCGGCCTTCGAAGTTGCGGTTGCCCGAGAGCACCGCGGCGGCGACGAGATCGTTGTCGTTGATCGCCTTCGAGTTCTCCGGCGGCAGCGGGCCCGAATTGCCGATGCAGGTGGTGCAGCCGAAGCCGACCAGATTGAAGCCGAGCTTGTCGAGGTCCTTCTGCAGGCCGGACTTGTCGAGATACTCACCGACCACCTGCGAACCCGGCGCAATGGAGGTCTTCACCCAGGGCTTCGACGTCAGGCCCTTGGCCGCCGCCTTGCGGGCAAGCAGGCCGGCGCCGATCATGACGTTCGGGTTCGACGTGTTGGTGCAGGACGTGATCGCGGCGATGACGACGTCGCCATTGCCGAGATCGTAGTTCTTGCCGTCGACCGGACCGCGCTTGTTGAGCTCGCCGCCCTTCTTGAACTCGGTGTCCATCGAGGTGGTGAAGCCGGGCTTCACATCCTTGAGCGTGATGCGGTCCTGCGGACGCTTCGGGCCGGCGAGCGAAGGCTCGACCGTTGCGAGATCGAGCTTGAGCACGTCGGTGAACATCGGGTCCGGCGTGGTCTTCACGCGGAACATGCCCTGCGCCTTGGAATAGGCCTCCACCAGCTTGATCACCTCGGCCGGACGGCCGGTGTCCTTGAGATAGCGGAGCGTGTCGTCATCGACCGGCGAGAAGCCGCAGGTCGCGCCGTATTCCGGCGACATGTTGCCGAGCGTGGCGCGGTCCGCGATCGTGAGATGCGTGAGGCCGGGGCCGAAGAACTCGACGAACTTGCCGACGACGCCGCGCTTGCGCAGCATTTCGGTGACGGTGAGCACCAAGTCCGTAGCGGTGACGCCCTCTTTCAGCTTGCCGGAGAGCTTGAAGCCGATCACCTCGGGCAGCACCATCGACAGCGGCTGGCCGAGCATCGCGGCTTCCGCCTCGATGCCGCCGACGCCCCAGCCGAGCACCGAGAGGCCGTTGACCATGGTCGTGTGCGAATCGGTGCCGACCAGCGTGTCGGGATAGGCGACTTCCATCGCGCCCGACTTGCCGTCGACCTTCATCTTCTCCTTCTTGGTCCAGACCACGCGCGAGATGTACTCGAGGTTGACCTGGTGGCAGATGCCGGTGCCCGGCGGCACGACGGTGAAGTTGTCGAACGAGCGCTGCGCCCACTTCAGGAACTGATAGCGCTCCTGGTTCTGGCGGTACTCTTCCTCGACGTTCTTCTTGAACGCCTGGTTGGTGCCGAAGAAGGTCACGGCGACCGAGTGATCGATGACGAGATCGACGGGAACCTGCGGGTTAATCTTCTTGGGATCGCCGCCGAGGTTCTTCATGGCGTCGCGCATCGCGGCGAGATCGACCACCGCGGGGACGCCGGTGAAGTCCTGCATCAGCACGCGCGCCGGACGGAACGCGATCTCGTGCTCAGACGATTTGGTCTTCAGCCAATCGGCGACAGCCTTGATGTCTTCCTTGGTCACCGTGCGCCCATCTTCGTTGCGCAGCAGGTTCTCCAGGATGACCTTCATCGAGAACGGCAGACGTGAGATGCCTTTAAGGCCGTTCTTCTCGGCGATCGGGAGGCTGTAATAGACGTAGGTTTTGCTGCCAACCTTGAGGGTCTTGCAACACTTGTAGCTGTCGAGAGAAGTCATGTTGGCTTTTCCATTCCCGGACGGGACATCGGCACTGGCCCGGTCTAAGCTTCTGCCCGGAAAGGGGAATTCCGGTTGAAAAGCTCCGATCCCGAAAACCAGTTTCGTAACGCCGCAGATGCGGGCTTATAAGGTCTTTTCTCGCCCCGCGCTATATTTACTGGAACAGTTGTAAAAGATGCGCAGAATTTCGCTGCTTCACAGCATTGCAGGCCTGCGGCACGCGCGCAGGGCGCGACACGGCTGATGCAACTCTCCGCCGACAATCTGGCCTGCACGCGTGGAGGACGCATCGTGTTCTCCGCACTGAGCTTCACGGTCGCCGCCGGTGAAGCGCTCGTGGTGACCGGGCGTAACGGCGCCGGCAAGTCGTCGCTGCTGCGGCTCATCGCCGGATTGGTGCATCGCAGCGCAGGACGGCTCCAGCTCGCCGGTGGCGACCCCGAGGCGACGCTCGCCGAGCAAGCCCATTATCTCGGCCATCAGGACGCGTTGAAGCCCTCGCTTTCAGTCGGCGAAAATCTGTGCTTCTGGGCCGAGTTCCTCGGCGGGGTCCGCGCGGCCGCCTATCCCGCGCTCGAGTCAGTGGGCCTAGCGCCGCTCGAAGGTCTGCCAGCGGCCTACCTTTCCGCCGGCCAGCGGCGGCGGCTGTCGATTGCCCGGCTCATCGCCGTGAAGCGGCCGATCTGGTTGCTCGATGAACCGACCTCGGCGCTCGATACGCAATCGCAAGGGCGGCTGGCCGAGCTGATGCGGGGGCATCTTGTCGGCGGCGGCATGATCATCGCCGCAGCGCACGGACCGATCGGCCTCGACGCGCCGCGTGAGATGAGATTGGGGGCGGGATGAAAGGCCTCTCCGCCACGCTTTCTTGCTTCACCTCTCCCCTGCGGCGAATGCGGGTGAGCGGGCCTGGGCCCCTCGGATGCCAGATCC
>Ga0310811_10001629_pt1 | contig 27966 bp, 22 predicted proteins | sample YCmetagenome_FD_207642 | JGI IMG/M metagenome (GOLD analysis project Ga0310811, IMG submission 207642) | Soil microbial communities from experimental microcosm in Duke University, North Carolina, United States - YC | ecosystem: Engineered > Artificial ecosystem > Soil microcosm > Unclassified ... | reverse complement strand
GTGGTGTTCATGTTCGCCAGATTGTTGGCGATCACTTCCACATTGGTCTGCTGGGCCAGCATGCCGGTCGAGGCGATGGAAAGGGCGCGCATGGGCGTTACTCCTTAGTTCGGGACCTGGCCAAGCCGCTCGATGGCCTGACGCATCATGTCTTCCTGGGACTTGCTCAGATTGGCAGTGGCCTCGTAGGCCCGCTGCACCTCGAGCATTTTGCTGATCTCGATCACCGGCTGGACATTGGAGGCTTCCAGAGCGCCCTGCCGGATATTGACCACCGGCGGGGTGACCGGCGTCTGGCCGGTGGAATAAAGGCTGGAGCCGCGCTTGGTCAGCAGGCTGTTGTCGGCAAAATCCACCACCTTGATCTTGCCAAGCTGGTTGCCGACGCCATTGACGACGCTGGAGATCATGCCGTCGGGCGCGATGTTGATCTCCCCATCCGTGGGGGCGATGGTGATGGCGCCGCCGTCACCCTGCACCTGATAGCCCTGGCTGGTGACCAGATTGCCGTTGCCGTCGAGGGAAAAGTGGCCGTCGCGGGTATAGCGAATGCCCGCCGGTGTCTGGACCGCGAAATAGCCCTTGCCGGAAATCGCCAAGTCATAGCGCGCGCCGGTCTGCTCGATATTGCCCTGTCCGGTATCGCGGGTCACGCCCGCGTCCTTCACGAAGGAGACCGGCTGCATGCCTTTCTGTCCTTCGGCGGGCCGCATCATCGCGACATATTCTTCGAATTTCGCGGCATCGCGCTTGAAGCCGGGCGTGGAGACGTTCGCGATGTTGTTGGCGATCACGTCCATCGCCCGGTACGTGGCGAGCTGCTGGGAGAGACTAACAAGAAGTGAATTTTCCATCGGCCTTCCGGATCCTTTCTGGTCCGTCGTGCCTTCGGCATTGCAGCCGCCATGCCATCGAAAAATGCCCGGTTTTATTGGCTTTTATGCATGACGTGCGGGGCATGCGGAAATTCTTGCCGGTCAGGGCCCGCCCTACCCGGCAATTTGAACCACTCCTTAACCACGTTTGCATAGGGTGACGCTCGAAAAGTCTCTAGGCGCTCAACAAGGGTTTTCCATGGCGAAAGAAGCCACTCCCGAAAGCGAAGACGGGGAAAAACCGGAAGGCGAAGGCGCGCCTGAGCCGAAGAAAGGCCTCAAGCGCTTTCTCACCAAGAAGATTCTGATGATCGCCGTGCCAGTGCTGGTGCTTGTCCTCGCCGGCGGCGGTGCGGGCGCCTACTTCTTTCTGTTCAAGAAAAGCGGCGACACGCAAAGCGCCAAGGCGGAAGAGCCGCTGACCCCGCCCAAGGTCGCCTTCAGCGACATGCAGGACATTCTGGTCAACATCCAGAGCAATGACGGTACCCCCGCCTATCTCAAGCTGGGCCTGTCGCTGGAGCTGGAGGATGACGCACAGAAAACCGCCATTCAGCCCCTGATGCCGCGCATCACCGACCAGTTTCAGGCTTATTTGCGGGAATTGCGGCTCGACGACCTCAAGGGCTCGGCCGGCGTGCTGCGCCTGAAGGAAGAGCTGCTGCGCCGGGTCAATGTGGCCGCCGCGCCCTATCACGTGCGCGACGTGCTGCTGAAGGAAATGATTGTGCAATAGGAGCACGGGCGAGGTCCGTAGCGACAGCGTGCGGACGAGCGACAGTTAAACAAAGCGTCCGGCAGAAAGCCGGCGCGACATGAAAAGGCTTTAGAATATGGCCGACGAAACACCCGTCTCTGAAGAAACCGCCGCCCCGGCGGCTGCGCCAATCGACGGCGCCGCCGACGGGACCGCCGAACGGGTCTTGAACCAGGACGAAATCGACTCGCTGCTGGGCTTTGACGTCAATTCCGACCAGTTGCAGGACAAGTCCGGTGTCCGCGCCATCATCAACTCGGCGCTGGTCTCTTATGAACGTCTGCCGATGCTGGAGATCGTCTTCGACCGCCTGGTGCGGTTGATGACCACGTCTCTGCGCAATTTCACGTCTGACAATGTGGAAGTGAGCCTGGATTCCATCACCTCCATCCGCTTCGGCGACTATCTCAACTCCATTCCCCTGCCCGCCATTCTGGCGGTGTTCCATGCCGAAGAGCTGGACAATTACGGCCTCTTCACCGTGGACTCCAACCTCATCTATTCCATCGTGGACGTGCTTCTGGGCGGCCGGCGCGGCTCTTCCGCCATGCGCATCGAGGGCCGGCCCTACACCACCATCGAACGCACCCTGGTCCAGCGCATGATCGAGGTGATCATGCAGGATATGTGCGCCGCTTTCGAGCCGCTGGCGCCGGTGCATTTCAGCCTGGACCGGCTGGAGACAAATCCCCGTTTTGCCGCCATCGCGCGGCCTGCCAATGCCGCCATCCTGGTCAAGCTGCGCATTGACATGGAAGACCGTGGCGGACGCACCGAACTGCTTCTGCCCTATGCCACCCTGGAGCCGATCCGCAAGCTCTTGCTGCAGCAGTTCATGGGCGAAAAATTCGGCCGCGACTCCATCTGGGAAAGCCATCTGGCCACCGAGCTCTGGTCCACCAAGGTGGATATCGAGGCCATCCTGGATGAACAGACCATGCCGCTGCACGAGGTGATGAACCTGGAAGTTGGCCAGACCATGATGCTGAGCGCCGGGCCCGATTCCAAAATTCGGCTGCGCTGCGGCGGCGTACCGCTTCTGACCGGCCGCATGGGCCGGGTTGGCAGCCATGTCGCAGTGCGGGTGGACGACGCCATCGAGCGCACGGATGCATCACGGGTTCTTTGAGTTTTGCGGGCCTTCCAAATCAGCCTTTTGAGAGAGTCTTGCCATGATCTTCCCGACCCACATGACCTTCTACCTGGAGCTGGCGCTGGAAGTGCTGCTGGCTTTCACGCTCGGTTATTGCGTGATCCTGGAACGGCGCCTGGCCGCGGTGCGCAAGGGACAGGAAGGCCTCAAGCGCCATATCGGCGAACTCAACATGGCAATCGCAGGGGCGGGCGCCAGCTTGCGGGCTCTCAAGACTGCGGCCGGTGAAGCGGCCCATACTTTGGATGAGCGCCTCAAACGCGCGCGCCTGCATATTGACGAGCTTTCGGTGCTGACCACCTCGGGCGAACGCATTGCCCAGCGCATGGAAAGCGCCGCCGCAACACCGCGCGTGGCCCGGGAGATTCCCGACATGCCGCTGCCCTCCACTTCCATCCTCAGCCGCCTGGAAAGAGCCGCGCAATGACGCCCGTCCTGAAGAAGAGCCCGCGCTTTGTCCGCCTGCTGCCGAGCGTGATGGTGCTGGGCGTTGTGGTCTGGGGCCTGAAGGCCAGCGATCTAGTGCATGAAGCCTATGCGCAAGCCAGCAGCCAGGCTGCCGCCATCTCGGGCGATCCGGTGCCGGCCAACAAGGATTATGCCGGCGGCGAAGGCGACCAGGTCGCCAGCGCCAGCGAAGTGGATGTGGTGAACAGCCTCTCCAAGCGCCGGCGCGAGCTGGACAAGCGCGAAGGCCAGCTCACCACTCAGGCCAACATGATCGCCGCCGCCGAACAGCGCGTGGATGCCAAGATCGCCCAGCTGAAGCAGCTGCAAGCCCAGATCACGCAGCTCTTGGGTCAGCGCGACGAGGCCCAGAAGGCGCAGGTCGCTGCGCTGGTGAAAACTTATTCCACCATGAAGCCCAAGGACGCCGCGCGCATCTTCAACGATCTGCCCGATGACGTGCTGGTGCCGGTCGCGCGTGAGATGAAGTCCGATCAGCTGGCGCTGGTGCTGGCCAGCATGAGTCCCGACAACGCCAAGTCGCTGACGGTGAAGCTGGCGAACCGGCTGATCCTGCCGCATGCGACCGACGCCGCGCCGCCAGCGCCCGCTGCTACCGCCCCGGGGGCTGTCCCGGTCCCTGCCGCCGCCAAGGCTCCCGTTGCCGGACAAAATCCAGCAACGCCAAAGACTTAAGCGTGTTGTGGTCCGCCTGCGGCCGCATCCGAACAGGCTTAACCGCAGGTTAACGCCGCCCCGGCAGATTAGAGCCAGAAGGGGAGCCTGGTGATCCGATCCGCGCATAGCATGGCAGTGGTAATGGCGCTTGCCGCCACTACACCGGCTTGGGCGGATGGCGTCAGCGGCAGCACCCAGGACGGTTATGGCCGCCTGTCCTTCAGCTTTACCGGCACGACCAATCCCAGGCTCAACGCCAGCGCCACCGGTGGCGTGCTGACCATCAGCTTCAGCGACAAGACCAATATCGCGCCCGCCAGTGTGGTGGCCGCTCTGCCGCGCATCCTGTCCAGCGGCCGCGCCGATCCCGACGGCAAGACCTTGCGCTTTGTGCTGGTCGCGCCCGTCAAGCTGCATGTCAGCCAGATTCCCGGACACGCCGTGGTGGACGTGGCGCCGCCGGATTTCAACGGCAAGATGCCCGACCTGGTGGTGCCGCCCAAACCGGTGCCCAAGCCGGTGGATGTGGCATCGCTACCCGAAATCAAGATGCGCGCCGGCTCCTACGAGAAGTTCACGCGCCTGGTCTTCGATTGGCCCAAGGACGTCTCCTACCACGTCTTCCCCGGCGCCGGAAAAATGACGGTGAAGTTCGACACGCCCATCCGCATGGATGTTTCGGCTGTCGCCCGTTTCGCCCCGGCCTGGGTCAGGAACGTGGCCTGGCGCGTCGAGGGCGACTCCACCATCGTCGAGATGCAGACCGATTCGGATTCCGGCTATCACGATTTCAAGGATGGCCGCCATGTGGTGCTGGACATCCTGGCGCCCAAGACCGACGGCACCGCTTACGCCCCGCCTGGAATCGCCAAACCGACCGTCACCAAGATGGAAGCGGCGCCCGCCACGAAAGCCGCAGCTGTAACGCCGCCGCCCGCCAAACCCATCGTGGGCGCCAGCGCGGCGCAGGCGCAAGCCGTTGTGCAGACGGCGCAGCAACTGGCCGACAAGAACAAGCCCAAAGAACAACCCGCGCCCCCGGCCAAGCCGGAGCCCAAACCTGAAACCAAAGTCGCTGCCGCTGAGCCCGCGGCTCCGCCGGTTCCTGCACAAGCGGCACCGGCAGTTCCCGTCGCCGACGGCAAGCGCACCCGCGACGGCGCGGTGATCAATTTCAAGGGCGCCGGCGCCCTGCCCTCGGCTGTGTTCGTGCGTGGCCTGACGGCCTGGGTGGTGCTGGAGAACGCGCCGTCCTTCGATTCCCGCAATCTCAAAAGCGCGCTGGGTGATTTTGCCGCCGGACTGGAAGCGGTTTCCAGCAACGGCCTTGGCATCCTGCGCATCACCCTGAAACAGCCCGCCGAAATCTCGGCGCGCGGCGATGGCAACAATCTGGTGGTGGAAATCGCCGGCACTGTCGCGCCGGCGCCGGTCGTCATCGGCTTCGCCCGCAACCAGAACGATCCCCGTCGCAGCTCGCTTTCGACCTTGCTGCCCGCCGCCGACCATGCCTTCAGGCTGCTGGATCCGGCCGGCGGCGACATGCTCACCATCGTTCCGGCCCAGGCCGGCCGGGGCGTGCCCGCGACACGCAACTTCGCCGATTTTGCCGCCCTGCCCACCGCCAGCGGCCTGGTGATCACCCCTTATGCCGACGACCTGGATGTGAGCGTGAATGCCACCCGGGTTACGATTTCCCGTCCCTCAGGCCTGGTGCTGACGCCGCCGCAGATGCCGGTGGGCCAGACGCCTTCAGCGCTGGCGCGGTTTGGCGACGGCCCCTCTTATCTCGACTTCGATCATTGGCGTCAGGCCAGCGCCGGCAGCTTCCTCGCTACCCAGCGCGAGCTGATCCAATCCGCCGTCCATGCCTACCCGCAGAATGCCGCCCGGGCGCAGTTGACCCTGACGCGCTTTTACCTGGCCAACGGTTTCGGCGCCGAGGCGCTGGGTCTGATCAAGCTGATCCAGACCAAGGACCCCTCGCTGGCCGGCGACGTCCAGCTCACCACCATGAAGGCGGCCGCCGAATACATGATGGGACGCTACCGCGAGGCCCATAACGATTTGGGCGGTCCCGGCTTCGACAGCGACCGTCATGCCGCCTTCTGGCGCGGACTGATCGAATCGGCGATGGAAAACTGGAAGGACGCGCACGCCCATCTGGAGCAGGCCGGCCCGGTGATGAACCGCTACGCCGCCGACTGGCAGGCCCGCGCCTACCTGGCCGAAGCCGATGCGGGGCTGGGCATGGGCCGGCTCGACCTGGCCGACGCGGCCCTGACCCGGATGCCCAAGAATATCGAGGCGCCGCTGGCCCTCGCCACCGAGCTGACGCAGGCGCGCCTGCTCTCGGCGGAGAACCGCTTCGACAATGCGCTGGCGCACTTCGAGACCGTCGAAAAAAGCGGCAATGAAAGACTGGCGGCTGAGGCCATCTTCTATCACACCAATGCCGGTCTGGCGGCGGGCGCAATCTCGCCGGCGCAGGCCACCGAGCAGTTCGAGCGGCTGCGCTTCCGCTGGCGCGGCGATGGGCTGGAGCTGAAGACCCTGCGCAAGCTGGCGTCGCTCTATTTCGATCGCGGCCAGTGGCGCGATGGCCTTCGGACGCTGCGCATCGTCACCCAGAACTTCAAGGAACAGGATGCGACGCGGGTGGCGCAGGACGATATGCGCGCCGCCTTCGTCAACCTGTTCCTCAAGGGCGGCGCCGACAAGATGAAGCCGGTGGATGCGCTGGCCTTGTTCTATGACAATCTCGATCTCACGCCGGTCGGGCCGGATGGCGACGAGATGATCCGACGCATGTCGGACCGGCTGGTGGCCGTGGACCTGCTGGCGCCGGCCGCAAGCCTTCTCGCCTATCAGGTGGACAAGCGCTTGGAAGGCGTCGCCAAGGCCCAGGTCGCTACGCGGCTGGCCGCCGTCTATCTGATGGATCACAAGCCGGACAAGGCGGTGGCCACGATCCGCGATTCCCAGATCAGCGGCCTTCCCGACCCTGAGACGCACGAGCGCATGGTTCTGGAGGCGCGCGCCTTCGCCGCCCTCAAGCAGTGGGACAATGCCTTGGACCTGATCGCCGTGGATCAGGCGGACGACACCAAGCGGCTGCGCGCCGACATCTATTGGGAAGCCGGCAACTGGGCCACCGCGGGCCAGAAGATCGAGGAATTGCTGGAGCCGCGCGCAAGCGATCCTTCCCCTCTCACCGACGCCGAACGGGCGCAGGTCCTGCGCGCCGCGGTGGCGTACAGCCTGGCCAATGACGAGACCTCTCTCACGCGCCTGCGCGAGCATTTCGTGTCCCGGATGAAAAGCACGTCCGATGCCAATCTGTTCGCGGTGCTGTCGGCCGATATCGACCAGCATGGCCTGGCGTTCCGCGACGCCGCCGCCAGGATCGCCTCGGTGGACACGCTGGAATCCTTCATGAAGGATTTCTCCAAGCGCCGCTCGGACGCCAAGAGCTGAGTTCTCCCTAACTTAAATCGTCATGGCCCGGCTTGTCCGGGCCATCCAATTTTGGCCTGTCGGAATACCAGTTTGCAGCCAGATCATTCCAATCCGGGTTGTCAGTTCGGATCAAATTTATCTTCCACGTCCTGGGCCATTTCTTGAGCCGCTTCTCGCGCTGTATGGCGGTGTGTGCATCAGCGCACTCTTCCGCATAAACGAGCCAATGCAGTCCGTAGCGCGTGGTGAAACCTTCAATCGCGCCGCTTTTATGCTGAAAAATTCTCTCCTCCAGATTGCTCGTCACGCCAATGTAGAGCGTCCCCCAAGGCTTGTTCGTCACAATGTAGACAAAGAAGCGTTTTGCCATGGTGGTCGCAAATTGGATCGCCCGCATGGTCCGTAGCGGCAGCGTACGGACGGCGATGACGGTGTTATTTGGGCGGCAGTGCTTCCAACCAGCCTAACGCACGCTCAGCCAGCTTTTCCCAGCCCGGTTCGCCGATCAGCCAGTGGCCCATGCCATGCAGCACCTCGTTGGTGGCGCGGGCGCCATACAGGGCCGCGATACGCGCCACGGTGGAGGGCGGGTTGATGCGGTCCTCGCTTCCGGTCAGGAACAGAAGCGGCGCCGTCACCTTTTCGGCTTCCACGCCGCTGGCATGGTTGAGATCCAAGCCCCAGTTCAGGATCTCGAAGGTGGCGCGGCCCGATTCCGGCACCAGCCGGTCATAGACCTCGTCGCGCATATGCTTGGGCAGCTTGTCGAGCGAGTGGGCCAGCGCCACATCACGGTTGGGCTCCAGCACCTTGTTCCAGTATCCGGGATTGAGATGCATCGCCTGGGCGGCGCCGATCTCGAACAAGGTGGTCGGCGGTGTGCCCCAGGGCGCCGAAGGCGCCAGCAATATCAGCGCGCGGACCTCCATGCGCGCCGCAAGCTGCTGCGCCAACAGGCCGCCCATGGAATGGCCCACCAGGATGGGTGCTTTGCCCAACGCCCGGACCTCATCCTCCAGGTCGGCGGCATAATCGCAAAGCCCGGTGGTGCCCAGTGCGGCCGGCGGCGGCTTCCGATCGTGAAAGCGCAGGCAGGGCGCGGTGACCGAGTAACCGGCTTGTTCAAACGTCTGCCTCAAACCGTCCAGGGACCAGGGACCGCAGAAAGCGCCATGGATCATCACGACAGGCGCTTTGGGGCGTGCGCCCTTTGCCCTCATGCGTATTTGCCCAGGGCGGCGATCACCGCCTTGTAGGTGTCACGCTTGAAGGGAACGATCAGGCCCGGCAGCGCCTTCAGGTCCACCCATTTGAAGGCGGAGAATTCCGGCTCATGGGCCGTCAGGTCGATGTCGCCGTCATCGCCGGTGAAGCGCATGGCAAACCATTTCTGCTTCTGGCCTTTGTATTTGCCGTGAAAGGCGACGCCGATCAGGTGCTCGGGCAGGTCATAGGTGACCCAATCTTCCATCTCGCCGATAATCTCGGCCTTGCCGGTGCCGACCTCTTCCTTGAGTTCGCGCAGCGCCGCTTGTTTTGGGCTCTCGCCCTTGTCGATGCCGCCCTGCGGCATCTGCCAGCCTTCCACGGTCTGGTCGATGCGCTTGCCGACAAACACCTTGCCGTGCCTGTTGAACAGCATGATGCCGACGCAAGGCCGGTAGGGCAGATCGGAAGACATCGCTCTTTAAACTTCGTTTCCTGAGCGCGAGGGGATTTTCGTCATCCAAGCAGGAGCGCCGAGCGACGTGTACAAGAAGTACACGAGCGATGGCGCGACGAACTTGGGGGCGAAAAGACCCCGCGCTTATTGTTTTGGCTGCGCGACTATGGCCGAAACCGGCACTAGTACAAAGCCCCGTGCCTCAAGACCGCGCGCCCAAGCGGCAATGCGGGTGACCGAGACTGGATACAGGAACGCCGAACCCACGGCGCTGCCATTGGCGCGGGCCTGGGTTTCAAGATCGGAAAGCCGCCGGTCAATTTCCAGCGCCGTCTGGATCGTATCCAGCGCCGGTCCGCTCTGTGCCGCCGGGATGCCTATCTGCCCGGCCACGCTGGGCAGCACCGACTGGCTGGCAGCGCCATTGTCGAAAACATAAAGCCCGCGGCGATTCAGATAGGTGAGGATCGGCGCCAGCGCCTCGCTGTCAGATAGAAAGCGCTGGCCCAGCAGATTGGTCACGCCCGCATAGCCGGTGAAGCGCGACAGCGCCCAGGTCAGGCGCTGGATATTGGCTTCCTCTTCCTGGCCGGCGCGCAAGGTGTGGGGACCCGGATCGCTGTCCGGAAAATCGAGAGGCTCCATGGGCACTTGCAGCAGCACTTCATGGCCGCGCGCACGGGCGTCGCTCACCCATTTGCCGACATCGCCGGCATAGGGCGTGAAGCCCAGGGTCACGCCACCAGGCAGCGCGTCCAGCGCCGCCTTGGTAGCCGTGGGCGAAAGACCCAGGCCATTCACGACAATGGCGATCTTGAACTTGGCGCCGGCGGGGGCGGCACCGGCATAGACCGTCATGGGCTTGCGCCCGTCATCGGCGATGCGCGGCAAGGGACCTTCCGCAGTATTCTCGACCAGGGCGGGATCGGCCAGCAGCGCCTTGCCGGCATAGATGGGCTGGGTCACCCGTCCCATCACGGGGCCATCCCCCGTCTGGGCCTGGGCAGGCGCGGGCGGACGGGCGCCGGGCGGGGCAGGCAGGTCCATCATGATGGCGGGCGCGTGCGGGCGGCCAAACAGGGTGATGGCCAGGGCGCCCGCCGCCATCAGGCAGACGGTGAAGGAGCAGGCAAAGCTCAGGGCGCGCCCGCTTCTGGACGCAAGCAAGCCTTCCGCGGATTCGGCGGCAGCAGACATGCCGCCATTAAGAATTGGGATGGTTACGCACCGGTTAACGCAACAAAAAAGGCCCGCCTCCCGAAGGGGAAGCGGGCCCTGTTTGTTGTCAGAAGCTACTGAGCGGCGGTCGCAGGCTTGTCCTGGACCACGGTGGCCGACGCCACTGTCATTTTGCCGTGCAGCAGGTCCTCAGCATAGGAGAGCTGGAAGTCGTCATACTTCTTGCCCGGCGCCGGCTTGATCACGGGCGCATTGACGCGCTTGGCCGGAACCGGCTCACCCACCAGATGCCCGCGCAGGTCCGCTTCCGAGGGGCGCGCCAGCTTGGGCACGGCAGCCTCATCGCCCTGCGCCACCTGGATGTCGGGAATGATGCCCTGTGCCTGGATGGAGTGACCGGACGGCGTATAGTAGCGCGCCGTGGTCAGACGCAGTGCGCCGCGCCCTTCGCCCAGCGGGATGATGGTCTGCACCGATCCCTTGCCGAAGCTGGTCATGCCGATGACGGTGGCGCGCTTGTGGTCCTGCAGCGCGCCGGAAACGATTTCCGACGCCGAGGCCGTGCCGCCATTGACCAGCACCACGACCGGCTTGCCTTCGGTGATGTCGCCGCCCTTGGCGTCATACCGCTGGGTGTCTTCCGGGTGACGGCCGCGGGTGGAGACGATCTCGCCCGAGGTCAGGAAGTCATCCGATACCTGGATGGCCTGGTCCAGCAGGCCGCCCGGATTGTTGCGCAGGTCCAGCACATAGCCCTTGATGCCGGGGCCGATCTGCTTCTTGAGATCGCGCACCGCATGTTCCAGGCCTTCGGCCGTCTGCTCGTTAAACCCGGGCAGGCGGATATAGCCGATATCGCCTTCGCGGCGGTAGGTCGCCGCATCGACCGAGACGATGGCGCGCACCAGGGTCACGTCGAACGGCTTCTTCTCGCCTTCGCGCAGAATGGTGAGCGTGATCTTGCTGCCGGCGGGACCGCGCATCTTGTCGATGGCTTCGTTCAGCGGCAGGCCGGCGATGGACGAACCATCAATGCCGGCGATGCGGTCATTGGTCTTGATGCCGGCGCGGCTGGCAGGCGTGCCGTCGATCGGCGAGATCACCTTGATCATGCCGTCGGCGACATCCTGGGTGACTTCGATGCCCACGCCGCCGAACTGGCCCTTGGTGGTGATCTGCATGTCGCCGTAATTCTTGGCGTCCATATAGCTGGAGTGCGGATCGAGATTGGACACCATGCCCTGGATGGCGGCGTCGATCAGCTCGCCGTCCTTCACCGGGCGCACATAGTTCGCGCGCACACGCTCGAACGCATCGCTGAACAGATCGAGCTGGCCGTAGGCACTGGCGTCAGCAGCGCCCTTCGCCTCGGGAAGGGCGAACATAGCCGCCGTGAAGCCGCAGACCAGACCAAGACCAAGCACCGCTACTTTCTTCATGTACCGTTCGCCTTTCCAACCACAGAACGTGAATTCGTTTTGAGCCAGGGCATCGGAGACTGGCCATGACCATCATGGCGCAGCTCAAAGTAAAGTCGATCATCGGCCGCATCCGGTGGCATCGTGCCGACCGGTTCACCTGCGAGCAATTGATCGTTGGGTTTTACTGTTACCCGTCCCAGACCCGCGAGAACTGCATCGTAGCCGGTCGTGATCTCCAGGATCAACACTTGTCCGCTCTTATGGTAAGGCCCGGCGTATAAAACTTTGCCATCTGACGGCGCGATCACCTGGGCCCCCGGCCGGGTTGCATAGGAAAGCCCTGGATTCCGGCTATCCGTGCCGGCCGTTGCCTTGCCCACCACCGGTTCCAGGATCGAGTTCCGGGGCAGCCCATTAAGGGAACCTAACGATGTTGCTTCCACGGTAACCACACCATCGTCGGTGCCACCGGCGGCCTCACGGCGCAAGGTCTGCACCCGGGCCAGCAGGGCCTGGAAGTCGGCGGCCTCGCGGGCGACTTCCTCCATCCGGCCTTTCAAGGTGCCATAGCTCTCGGCCGCGCCCTCGGCCTCGCGCTCTTTCTGGGCCAGCAACTCATCGAGCTCGCCCCGCGCCACATTGAGACGTGCGGACGTATCGGCGGCCGCGGTCTTCTGCTGTTCGAGCGCTTCGCGGGTGCGCTTCAGGGCATCGATGCGCCGCGACAGGGAAGCGGCCTGCGCATAGACCGGCGGCAGCGACGCCCCGATCAGCATGGCGCCGCGCGCCGCGCCCAGCGCATCGTCAGGCCGCATCGCCAGCGCCGGCGGCATGTCATGCTGCAATCGCTCGAGAACACCCAACAGCCGCGTCACCGCCACCCGGTCATTGGCAAAACCTTTGCTCAGCTTCGCGTCTTCCTCGCTGAGGCGTTCGATCTTGGCATCGGCATCAATCTTTTGTTGTTCCAGGCTTTCGATCCGCGCTGCGGTCTCGATCAGCTTCTTCTTGAGGGCTGCGGCTTCCTTGGCGAGGGTCTCGCTTTTTTCCTTGGCGGTGGCGAGCTGCGGCCGGCCTTCCTTGAGTTCTGAGGACAGGCTTTTGAGCTGTTGCGCGCTGGAGGGCAGCTTGGCGAGCGCTTTTCCCGGCAGCGCATGACTCAGATCCATCGGCCCTTCGGGCACCGCGGGAGCAGAGAATGTGGGACGCGGGGTGGGAACAATCGTGTTCACGCGTTCCGGCTCGCGCCGCAGCGCAGGCGGTGGGTGAAGCCGGATTATAGGTTGAACCTCTTTGGCGAGGCCCGGAGTCGGCGCCAGCAGCAGACATAGAAGAAGAGCGCCGTTCCCCGTCACGTGCCTCTCACCAGAAGCGAGTGTCCCGTCATCACCACCGGCTTTTCAAGTCCCATCAGGTCCAGCAAGGTCGGCGCCACATCGGCCAGCCTGCCATTCTTCAGCGACGCAGCTTTCGGCGCGCCAAAGGCAAGAATGGGAACATCCAGGGTGGTGTGGGCCGTGTAGGGCTCGTGAGTCTCGGGATCCTTCATCATCTCGATATTGCCATGGTCGGCGGTCAACAGCATCACCCCGCCCGCTTTTTCCAGCGCGCGCGTCAGCCGCCCCAGGCATTCGTCGATCGTGTCCACGGCTTTCACCGCGGCATCCATCACTCCCGTATGACCCACCATGTCCGGATTGGCATAGTTGCAGACGATCAGATCGTATTTGCCCGAACCGATTGCCTCCTCCAGCTTGTCGGTCACCTGATAGGCGCTCATCTCAGGCTTCTGATCGTAGGTGGCGACCTTCGGGCTGGGAACCAGAATCCGGTCCTCGCCCTCGAACGGGTCTTCGCGCCCGCCATTCAAGAAGAAAGTGACGTGGGCGTATTTCTCCGTCTCGGCGATGCGCAGCTGCTTCATATGATGCTCGGCCGCCACCTCGCCCAAGGTCTCGCGGACATCTTCCGGGGGAAAGATCGCCGCCATCAGCGGTTTCAGCGCTTCGGAATATTCAGTCAGACCGGCGGCCGCGCTGAAGTCGACAAGCCGGTCGCGCTTGAAACCCGAAAAGCCCTTGTCCAGCAGCGCGGTGGAAATTTCTCGCGCCCGGTCCGCGCGGAAATTGGCGAACAGCAGGACATCGCCATCCTGCATGCCGACATAGTCGCCCAGCGCGCAGGGAACCACGAATTCGTCGGTGACATTGTCGGCATAGGACGCGTCCAGCGCGGCGAAGGCATCGTCGAAGCGCCCACCGCTGGCGTCCACCAGGGCGGCATAGCATTTCTCCACCCGGTCCCAGCGCTTGTCGCGGTCCATCGCGTAGTAGCGCCCCGACAGGGTCGCCAGGCGCACGCCGGCAACGCCGGAAATATCGGACAGGAATTTCTGGATGAAGCCGCGCGCGCTTTTGGGCGGGGTGTCGCGGCCGTCCAGAAAGGCATGCACAAAGACCGGTACACCTGCGGCGGACAAGATCTTCACCAGCGCGGCGATGTGATCCTGGTGGGAATGAACCCCGCCCGGCGACATCAATCCCATCAGATGCACGGCGCCCTTGGAGGCCTTCACTTTATCTATAAGCGCCAGCAGGGCCGGGCGGCGGGTGATACTGCCATCCTCAATGGCAACATCGATGCGCGGCAAGTCCTGCGCCACGACCCTTCCGGCGCCGATATTCATGTGCCCCACTTCGGAATTGCCCATCTGGCCTTTGGGCAGGCCCACCGCATTGCCGGAGGTTTCCAGCAGCGCATGCGGGCATTCGGCCAGAAGACGGGTGTAGTTGGGGGTGCGGGCCGCGGCAATGGCGTTGTCCTCGGCATGATCGGGACGAAACCCCCAGCCATCGAGGATGCACAAAAGAGCCGGGCGCGGACGGGACATGGAGATTCCTGGGAAAAGACTCAAGCACAGCGATGGGTTGAAAATAGAAAGCCGCATCAGGCCTGTCTATGCGACGCGGCTGAAAGCTCCGCGGAAAGGGAATTTGGGCTGCGCAGCGGTTGATGCCGCAAAATAGGGCGGCCAGCTACCCTCGTCCATCTTGACAGCCATGCAGGGCCGGGCAGCAGCATTTGCGGCCCGTCTGTGTAAGGTTTCGCCCATGGCGACGCGCACATTCTTCGGCCGGCACTACGCCCTGGCAGTGGTGGCCATCATCTTTACCGCGCTGCTGGCAGCGGCGGGGCTGAGGTCTGCGCCCGGCGTGCTGATGGTGCCCTGGGGCCAAGCCTTTGGCTGGTCGCGCCAGACCATCAGCCTGGCGGCCGCCATCGGCATCTTTCTCTTTGGCCTGACCGGGCCGTTTGCCGCCGCCGCCATGCAGCGCTTCGGCGTCCGCCCCACCGTGATGGTGGCGCTGGCGATGATGGCAGCTTCGTCCGCCACCAGCCTGTTCATGACGGCGCCCTGGCAATTGATCCTGACCTGGGGCGTAATTTCCGGCATCGGCTCGGGCTGCGTCACCACGGTGCTGGCAGCCACGATCGTCAATCGCTGGTTTGTCACCAATCGCGGCCTGATCATGGGCCTGTTCGCGGCTTCCACCTCCACCGGCACCCTCGTCTTCATTCCGGCCCTGTCGGCCATCGCCGAAAGCTATGGCTGGAAGCCAGTCGTACTGTGCGTGGCCATCGCCATGGCGGCGCTGGTCCCGTTCGTCTATTTCCTGTTGCCGGAAAGACCGGCGGATATTGGCGCCACGCCCTTTGGCGCGGATGACAACCATCCCGCGGAAATCCAAACGCGCACCAATCCGCTGAAGACCGCCTTCACCGCTCTGGGCGACGGCATCAGGAACCGCGATTTCTGGCTGCTCTCCATCACCTTCTTTGTCTGCGGCTTCACCACCAATGGGCTGGTCGGCACCCACATGATCGCGCTCTGCCACGATCATGGCCTGGATGCGGTGGCGGCCGGCGGCCTGCTCGCCATCATGGGTCTGTTCGATCTGGTGGGCACCACCGCCTCGGGCTGGCTCACCGATCGGCTGGACCCCCGCAAGCTGCTGTTCGCCTATTATGGCCTGCGCGGCTTGTCCCTCATCTATTTGCCCTTCGCCAATTTCACCTTCTTCGGCCTGTCGCTGTTCGCGGTTTTCTATGGCCTGGACTGGATCGCCACCGTGCCCCCGACCCTGGCCATCGCCAACAAGGCCTTCGGCACTGCCCGCGCGCCGGTGCTGTTCGGCTGGATTGTCGCCAGCCATCAGGTCGGCGCCGCCGCGGCCGCCTTCTTTGCCGGGGCATCCCGCACCGCCACGGGGTCCTATCTTCAGTCCTTTGTCATCGCCGGCTTTGTCGCCGTGGGGGCGGCATTGCTGGCCCTGATGATCGGCAGGAAAGAAACCGAGTCCTCCCCCGTGCCCGCGTAGGCGGGCAAACGGGGGAGGTGCCCGTAGCAGCGCTTGTGGCGCGCCGGCGCTAGCCGGAGCGCCGCGAGTAAGCTGCGAAGGGCGGAGGGGGAATCCATCCAAGTCGGCAGCCTGATCCCGGCAAGAACTGCCGGGAGCGTTGCCGCCCTTCGCTGAACACTGTTCAAGTCGTTGAAATAGAAGGGATTATTTCGGAAGCGTCGCGGCACGAAACTGGCAAGAGCAGAGCCAGACAAAAAGGCAGAAGCCGAACATGCGCCGCGCACCTTATTACATCCGTATTGCCGCCCTTGCCGTGGGGACCGCTCTGGCGGCCGCCCCCGCTTTCGCTTTTTCCCGGGTCAAGGACCTGGTGGACGTCCAGGGCATCCGCGACAACATGCTGGTCGGCTATGGCCTGGTCGTGGGCCTGAACGGCACCGGCGACAGCCTGAAGAACGCGCCGTTCACCCAGCTCAGCATCCAGAGCATGCTGGAGCGGCTCGGCACCAACACCCGCGGCCAGGTCATGCAGACCAAGAACACCGCCGCGGTGATGGTCACCGCCAACCTTCCCTCCTTCGCCGCCCCCGGCAGCCGAATCGACGTGTCGGTGTCGGCGATGGGCGATGCCAAGAATCTGCAGGGCGGCACCCTGCTGGTGACCACCCTGTTCGGCGCCGACGGCCAGATCTATGCCCTGGCCCAGGGTCCCGTTTCCATCGGCGGCTTTTCTGCGCAAGGCGAAGCCTCCAGCGTCACGCGCGGCGTGCCCACCGCCGGGCGCATCGCCAATGGCGCCATCGTGGAAAAAGACACCGGCTTCCAGCTTTCCAGCCTCTCCACTCTGAAGCTGTCGCTGCACAATCCTGATCTGACCACCGCCACCCGCATCGCCAAGGCCGTGAACGCCTATCTCGGTGGCAGCACCGCCCAGGCCACCGATCCGTCCAATGTGGCGCTGGCCGTGCCCGCCAACTATCCGGGCGGCGTCATGGCGCTCCTCACCGACATCGAGCAGGTCAAGGTGGATCCCGACCAGCCCGCCAAGGTCATCATCGACGAGAACAGCGGCGTGATCGTGATGGGCTCGGATGTGCGCATCTCCACCGTCGCCATCGCGCAAGGCAATCTCACCATCAAGGTCACCGAGACCCCGCAGGTCAGTCAGCCCTCGCCCTTCTCCAACACCGGCACCACCCAGACCGTGCCGCGCACCAACATCCAGGTGGACGACGGCAAGGGCAACAAGATTGCGATGATGCAGGACGGTATCTCGCTGCAGCATGTCGTGGACGGGCTGAATGCGCTGGGCGTCGGCCCGCGCGACATCATCTCCATCCTCCAGGCCATCAAGGCGGCCGGCGCACTGCAGGCCGAAATCCAGGTGATTGGCTAATGGACGCTGCGATCCAAGGCGCGACGACACTAGCCCAGCAGGCGCTGCTGGCTGCCGCGCCCCGCCGCGTTGGCGAGGCCGGTAGCGGCAGCGTGCCGGCGAGCGGCAATCAAATAAGCCCCACGGCCAGCGAAGCCAAAGCCGACGCCGCGGCCAAGGACTACGAAAGCATCTTCATCTCTCAATTCCTGGGCAGCATGTTCTCCGGCATCCAGTCCGACAGCATCACCGGCGGCGGCCAAGGCGAGGAGATGTTCCGCTCCTTGATGGTCAATGAGTATGCCAAGGGCATTGAACAGCAGGGAGGCTTCGGCATGGCAGCCCAGATGAAGGCCGAACTGCTCAAGCATCAGCAGGGCGCGCAATGAAAGACGATTCCCGCATCGAGCGGCTGATCAGCCTCGCCGAGCGCATCATCGCGGCGCTGGAGAGCGATATCGCCATCCTCAAGGATGGGGGCCAGCAGTTGCTGGCCACTGCCGATCCGGAAATCCAGAAGCTGACCGCCATCTATGGCCGCGAGGCGCAGGGCTTTGATGTCCGCATCGCCCAGAGCGCCGCGCCCACCTTGCGCGCGCGCTTCTTCGCCATCACCGCCAAATTCCGCGAAGTGCTGCAGCTGCATGTGCGCATGATCACGCGCGTCAAGAATGCCAGCGAAGGCCTGATCCGCGCCATCGCCACGGAAGTGGACCGCGCCAACGCGCCGGCGCGCACCTATAGCGCCCACCCCGGTTACAAGCCGCCGTCTTCGGGTGCAATGGTGTTTAATAGGGTCGTTTGAGCAGCACCGCGCCGGCGCGCGAGCTCAGAGTTTGCTATCAGTCCCCGCCTCGTGCCGCGCTTGGCCACGCGGCACTGCGGCGTTCGTCGCTTTCGCAGGTCCACTGGACCTGCTCACCCGCTTCGCGGGACGCTCCTCACCCGCCCAATCCGTTCAGCGCGCCAAGCAGGCTGGAAAGCCCACCACCGCCGCCCTGGCCGCCGCTCGATACGATTTGCTGGATATTGGCCACGGCATTGCCAGGATCGGTGCTCATCAACCCCAGTGCCAGATTGTAATTGGCAAGCTGCGCCGTCGTGGCGGCATTGACCGTGCCGCTGCGATTGCCCGGCTGTTGCGCGGCCGGCGGCGGCGCATTGGTGGTCTGGTAGGTGCTCTGAATGTTGGACAGCACCGACAGCAGGGTAGAACGCGCCATATCCGCGCCGGTCTTGGTGGAGATGTCCAGCGGACCGGTGATGCCGCCCGTCAGGCCCAGCCCATAGGTTGGCGTGATCTTGCTGCTTCTGGTCGTGCTACTGGTGACACTGGCGGCGGCGCCTTTCGCAGGCGCCGTCAGCACGCCGGCGGTAATACCCAGCCGCGCCAGGGCATCGAAACCGTCCGGCCCCGCCACCAGATTGACGGTGTTGCCCGGATTGACCTTGATGGTCATGTTCTCGCCCGACCCGGTGTAGTTCACCGCCGCCTTGCCGATGCCGCCCAGCTGGGCGTTGATCTTCGTCACCAGCGAGTCATAGGTCTCGCCCTGATCGATGGTGATGGTGGCGGTGCGGGCCGCCGTGCCCTGGATCGCAATCTGGAAACTGTCGCCGGCGCGTAAGGTCGTCTGCTGCGTCAGGTCTACCGACTGGTTCAGCGAGATGGTGCCGCGCGGCAGACCCAAGGCATCCAAAACGCTCGAGCCATTGGGATCGATGGCGAGCCCGGCGCCGGTCGAGACACCGTCGGCGCCGCCATATTGCTTGGTCCAATTGATTGCCCCGCCGGCACCGATGGAGGCGGCAAAAGCGTTGGTGACATTCTGCACGGTGCGCTGGGCGCCCACGAAAGTGCCGGTGGTCGAGCCGGTGACATAGACCGTGCCGTCGGACGCGACCGTGACATCGCCTGCCGTATCGCTGCCGCTGGTGCCGATATAGGTGACCGTGTTGGCCGAGACGCTGGCGCCATTGTCGGTGGCGCTGAAGACAAAGGCGTCCACGCCGCCGCTGGCCGCGGCCGCCACGCTGGCCGCGCCGCCCGCCGTCAGATTGCCGTTGGAGGTCGAGCCGGAGACATAGACCTTGCCGTTGGCGGTGGTGAGGCCGCCGATGGCCCCGCCCGCGCCCAGGCTGCCCAGGTCCTGGGTCCAGGCTGGCACGGAGGTGACATCGCCGCCGGCATATTTGGCCAGGATGGCGTGACCGTTCTGGACACTGGCGACATAGAGGCTGCCATCGCTGGCGGTGGCCGTGGCCGCGACACTGTCGGCGCCGCTGGTGCCGAACTGCTGTTCTGCCAGCAGCTTGCCCTTGGAATCGAACTTGGCGAGATAGGCATCGCCGCCACCGGATGAAGTCTGGCCCGCGCCGACCACGCCGCCGGACACCGCGCCGCCGATATAGACATTGCCGCTGGCATCCACGCTGACGGTATTGGCCTGGTTGGTGGCAAGCGTCTGGATCTGCTTGATCCAGGTCTGCGCGCCGCTGGAGTCATAACGCGCGACAAAGGAATCATTGTTGCCGTCCGCCACCGACGTGGTGGTGAGATCGGCGGTCGAGGCGCCGGTGACGACCACACCGCCCGACGGATCGAGCGCCAGGTCATAGCCATTGGCGCTGCCGCTGCTGCCCAGAAGATTCTGCCACACCACATTGCCGGCGGAATCATACTTGGTGAGATAAACGTCCTGGGTGCCCTGGTTGAGCTGGCTGCCGAAATCGCCGGTGGATGTGCCGATCACATAGATATTGCCGCTTGAGTCCACGGCTGTCTTCTGGGCCGTGGTGGTGCCGTTGGTGACAGCCTGATTGACGCTGAAGGTGGATGTCGGCACCCCGCTGATGCCCGAAATCTTGGTCAGGCGCCCGGCCTGATCAGCCGCCGTGGTCGTGGTTGCGGAAGTGGCGCTGTTTGTGACGGTCGAGGTTTCGGTGGCGAGACCGCTGTTGCCGACCATGTAAAGCGCGGGGGTGGAATTGGCCGACAGGCTCACCTGTTCGACGCCGCCCGGCGTGATCTGCAGACCATAGGTCGCGTTGGTGTCGGACGTGGCGGTGCCGCCCTGCTGCACCTTCTGGAAGCGGGTGGAAAAGCCTGCCGTCGAAAGCTGATTGTTGATGTAGCTGACGATGTTGGTGAGATTCAGGGTGCCCGGCACCTGGGACAGATCGATCACCACATTGGTGGTGGTGCCGCCTTTCTTGATGCCGATGGTGAAGCTGTCCGACGCCGAAAGGCCGGGCAACGCATTGTTGAGCTGGGCATTGGTCACCAGCTGCTTGGTGGCATAGGTGAAATCGCTAAAGGAGATGGTCGCGCCTGCCGTGGCCGTGTCGGACGGCTTGGCGGCCTGCATGTTGAAATTGTTGAATTTGGTGGACGTCAGATACTGCTGGATCTGGTCGAGCCCCTTCTGGAAACGGTCGTTCAGCCCGGCGAGCTGGCCGCTGGTCTCGTTGGGTTTCTGCGCCATCTTGGCGAGATAGGCCAAGGTATTCACGGCGCTGTAGAGCGAGAATAGTTTCTGGTTGTCCTGCTCCATCTTGGAATCGGTCGTCGCGCCGGCCGACAGCGGCACATTGGACGTATCCAGAAAGTTGGTGGTGGAAAGAACCTTGGCGTCCTGCGCCGCGTTGTTGGCGTTGGGCGTGTTCCAGGGTGGATTGTCGTGGGCCGTGGCCCCTGTGTTGGTCCGGCTTGCGGCCTGCTGGTGCGCCAGGGTGTTGGCGGCAGTGATGGCGGACGGACTGGAGAACAGCTGGGATTGGTAGAACCCCAGCAGCACCGATGAATCCAATCCGGTGATCCCGCCCATGGGTACCAAAATCGCATCCGCGTCCTTAAGGCGGCGCTAATGCCAAGGTGATGTCAGCCTGATGAAAAGCCTGTCACGCCAGTGAAAAACGCGGTTAAGGCGGTCTTAACGGCCCTCCCGCAATGTTGGCGGCATGAGCGCCTATCAAGCAGGCCTGAAACTTTCCGCCGAAGGCCGCCATGCCGAGGCGATCGCCCAGTATGAGGCGGCGCTGGCGGTCCAGCCGGATGACGCCAAGGTGCTGTTTGCCCTGGGCAATACCGCCCATGCGCTGGGCCTTGCCGCACCAGCCGAACAGTTTTTCCGCCGGGTGCTGGCGCTGGAGCCCGAACGCAAGGAAGCGCTGGTCAATCTGGCCAATCTGCTGCGCAGCATGGGGCAGTTCGACGCCGCCATCGCCCTGCTGGCACCTGCCCTGGCCCGCGAGCCGCAAAGCCCGGAATTACAGCTCACTTTGGGTTCGGCTTTTCGCGAAAAAGGCGATGCCGCCCAGGCCAAGGCGCACTACCAGGCCGCCCTCGCCGTCCAGCCCAATTACGTCCCCGCTTTGGCCAATCTGGCCGACATGCTGTGCGATGAGGGCGCGCGCGCGGAAGCCCGAACACTGTACGACCAGGCGCTGAAAGCCGAGCCGAAAAACGCGCAACTCCGACTCAATCGGGCGATTCTGCATCTGCTGAACAGTGATCTGAAAGAGGGTTGGCGCGACTACGCCGCCCGCATAGACATTCCCGGCAAGGTCCCCGCCTCCGAACAGCGTTTGGCGCCCTGGACCGGCGCCAACCTGAAGGGCAAGCGGCTGCTGGTCCGGTCCGAGCAGGGCGTCGGTGACCAGATCCTGTTTGCGTCGCTGATCCCCGATCTGCTGACCCGGGCCAAGGCCGAAGGCGGCAGCGTGATCCTGGAGTGCGAACCCAGGCTGGTGCCGCTGTTCGCCCGTTCCTTTTCCGGCGCGCTGGTCAAACCGGCCGCAATCCGTGGCGAGGCCGGCAAGACGATCGCCGACTATGGCTGGTTGAAAGCCGCCGGCGGCGTCAATGCCGCGGTGCTGATGGGCGATCTGCCCCGCACCTTGCGCGGCAGCCTGGACAAATTTCCTGCGCCGCACAGCTTCCTCACTCCGGATACTGAAGAAGTGGCGCGCTGGAAAAGCATCTTTGGCGAGAACGCCGTCGGCATTTGCTGGCGCAGCGGCAAGCTGGGCGGCCATCGCTCCCTGGGGTTTGCCCCGCTGGAAGCGTGGGGCCGTTTCCTGCGCCAGATCGAGTCACCGATCGTCTCGATCCAGTATGACGGCACGCCTGCGGAAATCGCCGCGCTGGAATCTCTCAGCGGCCGCAAGATCATCGTGCCCGAAGGCATTGACCAGAAAAATGAACTGGACCGCGCCTGTGCTCTGATGGGAGCGCTGGCTCTGGTTGTCAGCGCACCGACTGCCGTTTCCTGGCTGTCAGCCGGCGCCGGTGTGCCGACCTTGAAAATGCTTTACGGCCTGAGCTGGACGGCGCTGGGCCAGACGCATGAGCCGTTCGCGCCGGTCTGCCGCTGCTTGATGCCCAAACAATTCGGCGACTGGGACGATGTCTTCCGTCAGGCTGCAGCTTTTATAAAGCAGCGATCACTTTTTTAGATGGTCGCGCCGGCATGCGCTACGCGTCGCCGGTCGCTCCCCGGCGTCCGGGCCGCCGCCAGCGCCTGGGCCAGATCGGATGCGATCCGCGTTGCGCCCTGTCCGTCAATCAGCGACAGGCCCGCATGCCGCATGGCGCGACGCGCGCCCGGCTTGTTCAGCAGCCATTGCACCGTGCTGGCGACATCTTCGTCACTGGCCCGCTCGGCCAGACCCAGCGAAATCCCCATGCCCGCATCGGCAAAGGCGGAGGCCGACGCGGCATGGTCTGGTGTCAGCCCCAGATAGATCGCGGGAATGCCCAGCGCCGCCAGCTCATAGGCGGTGACGCCAAAGGCGCAGACGCACAGGTCCGCGCTGGCATATTCGATGGAGAGGTCGTCGGCGCCTTCTACCGTCTCGTAATTCTTCTTCAGGCTCACCAGCCCGCGCGCGACCGCGGCCCCGTCCTTCATGCCGGTGCCGATGACAAAACGGATGCGCACCATCTGGTCCAGCACCGCCAGCGCCTTGGCCATGCGCAAGGTCAGGCCATGGGGATCGCTGCCGCCCATCGCCACCAGCACGGTGGGACGGGTAGGCGCCGGCGCATCCTTGGCCTTCAGGGCATTGGGATTGAGCCCCAGCAAAGCCCATTCCCACCCGATGCGCGGCAAGGCGTTCGAGCCAGCCCAGCTCAGCGCCTGGGCGCCGGGCACAGGCGGATAGTAGGCGTAATCACAGGCCAGACGCCGCTCATGGCCGTCATCGATCACCGCTGTGACGGCGGCATGGCGCTTGAGCTTTTCCAGCTCGGCGCGGGTCGGGCCTTCACGCCCGTCGAGGAGAAGAATCTCGGGCCGGCCATCTTCCACCAGCCGTTCCAGGTCGCCGGGAGCCTTCAGCATGATCGCCGCAAAGCCGGCGCGCCGGATCGGAATGGCGGCATCTTCCGAACCGTTCAAGGCGAAACTGACGCCGACGCCTTCCCGATCGCGCAAGGCGCGCGCCAGCGCCACCATGCGCTTGACATGACCATAGCCGAATTTGCCGCCGCCATCGCAGCGGATCAGAGTCAGGCCGCCAGACAGCCGCCCGTCGGTGAGCGGCTTCTGGCGCACATGGCCATTGATGCGGTTGAGTTCCGGCTCGCGCTCCAGCAGAAGCAGCAGGTCAGCCAGCGAAGCTTCGCCGGCTCGCGCCTGGATACGGGCGTGCAGCGCCTCGACAAAGGCCAAATCGTCAGGCGTGTCGATGGTGAAACGGCCGCCCTTGCGATCGAAGGGCGGATAGGGCGCGGCGCGCACGATCTTCACGAAATTGGGATGCAGCTTGAAATAGCCGGTGACGTGCTCCCTGGCCGCGGGGTCATGGGCCGCATCCATCATCAGGCGGTCCAGGGCGCGGCGGCTGAAAGGATCCACGCCCTCATGGGCGCACTCGCTGCCTTCTTCCATCAGCACATAGTCACCATCCTGCTCGATCAGGGTGGCGATCAGATGATCCACAAAGCCGGCCTCTATGAACGGGGCATCGGAGGAAACCCGCACGATGATGTCGGCATCCAGCTTTTCCGCCGCGGTGGCGTAGCGGGCCAGCACATTTTCTTCCGGTCCGCGCACCACGGTGATGCCTTCGGCATTGCACCACTCGACGATGGCCTCATCCGCCGGATTGACGGTGGTGGCGACGGCGATGTCCTCCAGAAGAAGGGACCCGCGCAGGCGATGGACGATGTGCCAGAGCAGCGGCTTGCCGGCGACCGGCCGCAGGACCTTGCCCGGCAGGCGGGTCGAGCCCATGCGCGCCTGGATGACGGCGACCACCCTTATGTGCTCGCGGGCGCTCGCGGCATCGGCATTATCGCGGTCGTGGGATTCGCTCATTAACGGAATCTAAAGGCCATCATGGCTAAGAAGCCGTTAACACGGGCCCCGCTCATCCATGGCCTTTTTCTGGCGGCCATCCCGGGAAGGCGCATGAGCAAAACCCTGCTGATCATTTCCGGCAGCGCCGATGCCGTACAGACGGCGCAGCGGATCAAGGCGCTCGGCCACACCCTGGTCATTTGTGATACCGATCCCGAGGCGCCGGCTTTCGCCTTTGCCGATTCCTGCCTGATCGCTGATATCCGGGCGCCGGCAGACTGCGCCGCGGCTGCCGAACGCTACAGCCGCAAGATTCGCCGGATTGACGGGCTGCTCTGTCTGACCGATGCGGTGCTGACCGCGGCGGCCGTGAGTGAACGGCTGCGCCTGCCCGGCCTTTCCATGGACGTCGCGGCCCTGGCGGATGACAGGCTGCGATTGAAACGGGCTTTTGCCTCGGCGGGCGCGACCAGTTGCTGGCATGCACAGATTGCCACGCCGCAGGAGCTGCAGCGCGCCGCCATCGCGCGCGCGAATCTGGTGGTCAAGCCCGTGGAGCGGCGAGGGCTCGCAGAGGATCATCGCCTGAGTGGCGCGGAGGATCCCGCCGCGTTGTTCCAGGCAGCTCGCTCGGCCTCGCCCACCGGTCGCGTGATGGTGGAACAATATCCGCCGGCAACGCGCGTCAGCGCTTTCGTGGAGGCCGGCAGATGCCGGACGGACGGCGCAGAAGAAACGCTCGGCCTGGTTGATCGGGCGGCCGCGGCGCTGGATTTGCGCGATGGGCCTTTGACGGCCGAGATTGTTGCTTCGGGCGGCCACCTCGAACTGATCGATGCCGCGCCGTATCTGGCGCCGGACAGTCCCTTTCTGGATGCCGCCATTGCGCTTGCAACCAGCGGCGCTTGAGCTGCCACTTCGAACGTAGCGAGAGCCTCGCGGCGCGAGCATAAAATGAGCGAAAGACAGGATGCCCCCCGGCATCCTGCCAGGAGCGACCGCGAACCCGAGCGCAGTGAGGGCGTCGCGGCGCGACCGTGAGCCGCGGCGCACTTGGTGCGCGAGCAGGTCCAGTGGACCTGCGAGAGCGGCGAACGCCGCGAACTTGAGCGAGCGGCCGGCACCAAACACTGGCGCAAAACCAAAAATGAGCGAAGGGCGAAGTGCCCCCCGGCACTTCGCCCTTCGCGTTCCCACCAGAATATTCCCTTCGCCCCGGGGCAGGCGACGCAATTCTTGCGTTCGCCCGCGCGTCGGTTGGCTTTGGGCGGCGGCCCCTCTTCGAATAAGAAGAGTGACGCCGCCCAGGCCGTGGCTTAGCGGAACAGGGAGAGTATGGTCTGCGGCGCCTGATTGGCGATCGACAGAGCCTGCACGCCCAGCTGCTGCTTGACCTGCAAGGACTGCAGCATCGCGCTTTCCTGCGCCATGTTGGCGTCCACCAGGTTGCCGATACCCGCAGTCAGGGTGTCGGACAGCTTCTGGACAAAGGTTCCCTGGATCGAGAACTTCGCCGCACCGGACGACAACTTGGCGAGCGCCGCGTTGACGTTGGTGAGCGAGGTCTGGATCGTGGCGACCAGGGCCGAAGCCTTGGTCTGGGTCGAGATGGTGGAAGTGGACTTCACCGTCACGATGGTGCCAGACAGCTTCATGTTCTGGGCCGAGGTGGTGATGCGGCGGGTGCCGTCAGCCGAGGCCAGAGCCGTGATCTGGGTGGTCGAACCGTCCACCAGATTGAAGCCGTTGAACACCGCGTTCTTGACGATCGTGGTGATCTGATCGCGCAGGGCCACGAAGTTGGCATTGAGCGCCTGACGGCTCGCGGTATCGAGCGAGCTGTCGGCGGCGGACAGCGCCTTGGCCTTGAGCTGAATCAGCAGATCCGAGATCGACTGGCCCGCAGACAAAGCGACGTCGACCGAGGAGGTGGCGTTCTGGATGGAGTTGATGACCGAGGAATAACCGGCCACGGCGCCGCGCTGGTTCTGGGCGATGGCGTAGATGGCGCCGTCGTCGCGGGCAGTGGCGACCTTCATACCGCTGTTGATGGCGGACTGGGTCTGGTTCAACTGGCCTTGGGTGGCAGACAGGTACTGCAGCGCGACCAACGCGCCGGGGTTGGTGTTGACGCTAAAAGTCATACGATCTCTCCGTTCTGGTTTTGAGCAGCAAATGCTCTTCGGGCGTTTTGCCCGTTAGCCTTAAAGGCAAGCACCGTGCCGGATCGCAGCAAGGTCCTGTTAATCATCGATTTTGTGCGACGTGGGAAAATCACGACCGGCGCGAATTTGCCGTGTGCGCTTGATGCCCGGCAGCAATTGCCGCATTCGGTAAAATTTGCCGGGATGCGCTAGGCAAAAAACGCCATGCCGCTCTGCCGCACGGTCGTGAAAGACCAGCTATTCCGCGGAAAAAACTGGTTCATGGCGGCACGCTTAAGTCCTAACAAAGATAAACGGCATTTGTGCGACCACTCTAACCAAGCGGGCCGCAGACGTGGTTTGAAGTGCCTTAAAAGAAACGATGCAATGCATCGCGGGCAGGCGTGAGCCGGAGCCGCCTTAAAAGAATAAGGGGCGGTGCATAGCACCGCCCCCGAAACGCCCCCTTTGAAAGAGGATTACTTGAACAAGGACAGGATGGTCTGGGGCGCCTGATTGGCGATCGCCAGAGCCTGGACGCCCAGCTGCTGCTTGACCTGCAGTGACTGCAGCATGGCGCTTTCCTGCGCCATGTTGGCGTCCACCAGATTGCCGAGGCCCGCGGTCAGGGTGTCGGACAGTTTCTGGGTGAAGGTGGCCTGGATCGAGAATTTCGCCGCACCCGATGACAGCTTGGCCAGGGCCGAGTTGACGTTGGTGAGCGAGGTCTGGATGACGGTGATCAGGGCCGAGGCCTTGGCCTGGGTGGAAACCGTGGAGGTGGTCTTGATCGTCACGATCGTGCCCGACAGCTTCATGTTCTGGGCCTGGGCGGTGACGCGGCGGGTGCCGTCGGCGGACGCCAGGGCCTGGACCATGTTGGTCGAGCCATCGACCATGTTGAAATTGTTGAAGACGGCGTTCTTGACGATCGTGGTGATCTGATCGCGCAAGGCCACGAAATTTGCGTTCAACGCCTGCCGGCTCGCGGTATCGAGCGAAGGGTCAGCCGCGGAAAGCGCTTTCTGCTTCAACTGGATCAGCAGGTCCGAAATCGACTGGCCCGCGGAGAGGGCGACATCAATGGCGGACGAGCCGTTGTTGAGACTGTTGATGACCGATGAGAAGCCGGCCACGGCACCGCGCTGGT
>Ga0310811_10001628_pt1 | contig 28002 bp, 21 predicted proteins | sample YCmetagenome_FD_207642 | JGI IMG/M metagenome (GOLD analysis project Ga0310811, IMG submission 207642) | Soil microbial communities from experimental microcosm in Duke University, North Carolina, United States - YC | ecosystem: Engineered > Artificial ecosystem > Soil microcosm > Unclassified ... | reverse complement strand
GCCCAGAAAACCCAAAAGCGAAAGGAGAAGACCTCTCCCTTGACGGCATCCTGACGTCGAAAACATAAATCACCCGGGTCAATTCTCGATGGAACACCCGGGTCCGTTCTCAGCGAGAATCAACAGCCGGGTCACCGGCCTCCGCATAAGGGAACGGTGTTGACAAATATGCACCATAATGGCTATTTATTGCCCCCTCTGATACAGAATCGTAGACTAGCTCCATGCAACCGCGCCAGCACAAAACGGCCAGCTTCCTGTCGGCTCATCCGGTGTTCACCCGGGCTGAGTTTGCGGCGGCCTTCGGCCACCCGGTGGGCGGGGCCAATGTTACGAGCCTGCTCCGGCATCACCTGCGGGCCGGCAACATCAAGCGCGTCAGTCGCGAGGTGTTTGCCGCGGTGCCGCCCCATCTGGCGGTCGAGCGCATGGTGATCGACCGCTTCGCCGCGGCGAGCAAGCTGCGGCCCGATGGCGTCCTGGGATTTCACTCCGCGCTTGAGCTGCATGGCATAGCCTATTCCGAGTTCAACGAGGTTCAACTCGTCAGCGCCGGGCGGACTGAACGCGTCGACCTGCCATTTGGCGCCTGCCGCTTTGTCGCTCCGCCGAAGGCGTTGGCAGCGGCCGGCAAGGCTGACTACCTGACCATGACCATGGATCGGCAGGGAGTGGCGGTCCGTGTGACCGCGGTCGAACGCACGGTCGTCGACGTCCTGCACCGGCCGGAACTCACCGGCGGCGCCGAGGAAGTCCTGAAGTCGCTGGATCTGGTGCGCTATCTCGATCCGGCGAAGGTCGCCGACTACGTCGAAGTGCTGGACAACCGCTCGCTCGCGTCTGTTTCCGGCTGGTGGCTCGAGAGGCGGCGCGGCGCACTCGGCGTCGCCGACGATGTCCTGGCGCGCTTGCGAGCACGGCTTCCGCGATCGAAGCACTACGCACTGGGTGCCGAACCTGGTCATGCGGTGCTCGTCGAGCCATGGCGCGTGCTTCTCCCAGCGCAGGCGGTCGACGCCGCCTTTGAAGGCGTCTGATGGTCGCGTCGCGAGAAACGCTTCAGGACATCGCGGCCGAGCGGCAGCTCCAGCCCGCGACGCTGGAGCGTGTGATCCGACTGATCGACATTCTCGATGCCTTCGGCGCCGACACGCTGATCGGGCCACGCGTCGCCTTGAAGGGCGGCACGGCGCTCAACGTCTTCCATTCCGATCTTGACCGCCTCTCTGTCGATATCGACGTCAACTATGTCGGCACGGTCGAGAAGGAGCAGATGGACGCCGACCGGCCGGGATTGGAAGACCGGATCGAGCGCTTGATGGAATCGAAAGGCTATGCCGCGCGGCGTGAGCCGTCTGAGCACGCTGGCGGCAAATGGATTTATCGCTACGCCTCCGCGCTGGGCGGCGCAGGGACCATCGAGATCGATATCAACTATCTCTATCGCGGACCGCTCTACGGCGTGGCCCGTATGCCATCAGCGGCTATCGGACCCTTTCGAGCCACGAACGTGCCGGTTCTCGACATCCATGAGATCGTCGCCGGCAAGATGGTCGCGCTGATCACGCGGCGCACCGCGCGCGATCTGTTCGACGCGCACCGGATCATCGCCATGCCGTCTCTCGACTGGGCGAAGATCAAGGCGGCCACCTTGATGATCGGCGCGAGCGCCAAGAGCTTCGACTGGCGCACTTCCTCGCCCGAGGCGATCGGATGCGAGGTCGGCGACATTACCGGCAAGCTGACCATGTGCCTGCACGATCGATATTTCGATGCCTTTGGCGGTCCGGCAGCCTGGATCGAGAGCGTCACGGCAGAATGCCGGGAGAAGCTCGCGCCGCTGTTTCAGTTTACGGCCGGCGAGACGGCATTTCTGGATGCCGTGCTGGACCGAGGTGAGATCGACGCGTCCGCTCTGGAGGTGCCGGAAAACGTGCGCGCCTCGATAGAAGCCAGTCCGGCCCTGCGGTGGAAAGCACAGAACGTCAAAGCATGGAAATCTGGCGACAAGTCGCTGGCGCCACGTACGAGACGAGCGAAGCGGTCACGTGGGGAAACCAGGTGAATACTGAAGCGGATACCTGTCGAAAGTTCGTTGTTCCGCGCCTCCAAACGGCGGGCTGGGAAGGCGCGCCTCACGCCATCAATGAGCAACGGACCTTCACCGATGGTCGAGTGATTTTCGTTGGTGGCAAGGCGAAGCGCGGCCGGCAAAAGCGCGCCGACTACATCCTGCGCTACCGCGCCGACTACCCGATCGCTGTCGTCGAGGCAAAGGCCGCGTACAAATCCGCCGCCGATGGCTTGCAGCAGGCCAAGGACTACGCCGAAATTCTCGGTCTGAAATTCGCGTACGCCACGAATGGCGCGGAGATTCTCGAATTCGACTTTCTCACCGGCCTGGAAACCCTGCGGACTGATTTTCCGACGCCCGCTGAGCTGTGGGGTCGACAACGGGCCGGTCTCGGTCTGACCGATGACGCGGCCGCCGAGCGCCTGCTCGCGCCCGGGTTTCCCGATCCCTCAAGGCCATTGCGCTACTATCAGGAGATCGCCGTCAATCGCGCGCTTCAGGTAGTTCTGACAGGCCAGCGGCGGGCGCTGCTCACCTTATGCACGGGCGCCGGCAAGACTGCGGTAGCGTTCCAGATCGCGTGGCGGCTGTGGACGGCCGGGTGGAACAAGCGCGGCGACTTCCGCAAACCCAAAATCCTGTTCCTCGCCGACCGCAATATTCTCGTTGACGATCCGATGGCCAAGACCTTTGCACCGTTCGGCGACGCGCGGTTCAAGATCGAGAATGGCGAGATCAGCCATGGCCGCGACATCTATTTCGCGATCTACCAGGCCATCGCCAGCGACGAACGGCGACCGGGTCTGTACCGGGAATATGCGCCGGACTTCTTCGACCTGATCATCATCGATGAGTGCCACCGCGGCAGCGCGCGCGACGACAGCAATTGGCGAGACATTCTGAACTATTTCGAGCCGGCCTATCAGCTCGGCATGACGGCGACGCCGCTGAGAGAAGACAACCGGGACACCTACACCTACTTCGGCGCGCCGCTCTACACCTATTCCTTGGCACAAGGCATCGCGGACGGATTTCTGGCGCCCTACCGCGTACACCGTGTCGTCACGGACTATGACGCGGCGGGGTGGAGACCAACCAAAGGCGAACTCGATCGCTTCGGGCGCGAGATTCCCGACGATGAGTATCACACCAAGGATTTCGAGCGCGTCGTCGCGTTGCGCGCGCGCACCGAAGCGATCGCGCGCCACCTCACGCATTTCCTCGCGCAGACCGATCGCTTCGCAAAGACGATCGTGTTCTGCGTGGACCAGGAGCATGCAAGCGAGATGCGTCGTGCGCTCGCCAATCTCAACGCCGACCTCGTTGCGGATTATCCGGACTATGCCTGCCGCGTGACGGCCGACGAGGGCGATATCGGCAAAGGCAAACTAAGCCGTTTCCAGGACGTTGAGACAAAGGTTCCGGTGATTCTGACGACGTCTCAGCTTCTCACCACGGGTGTCGACGCGCCGACCTGCAAGAACGTCGTGCTGGCGCGCGTGGTCGGCTCGATGACGGAGTTCAAGCAGATCATCGGTCGAGGGACACGGCTGCGCGAAGACTACGGCAAATTGTTCTTCAACATCCTCGACTACACCGGCACCGCGACCGAAAAATTCGCCGATCCAGACTTCGACGGCGAACCGACCGCAGAGACGATCACGGAGATCGACGCCGAGGGCGAGATCGTCACCACGCAGGAAGAGGAAAATCCTGCGCCCGAGGCGCCCGACGAGATCGAGACGGAAACCGAAGGTGGTCTTCCTCCCGACGAGGACCCTGCGGAACCGCGCAAACTCTACGTCGATGGCGGCACGGTCGAAGTGGTCGCACATCTGATCTACGAACTCGATACGGACGGCAAACGGCTGACCTGCAAGAAACTGACGGACTGGACCGGTGAGAAGGTCCGCACGCTCTACCCGACCGCTGCAAGTTTCCGTGCCGACTGGGTGCTAGCCGACAAGCGCCACGCGATCGTCGAAGCGCTCGCTGAACGGGGCATCGACCTGGAGAGCTTGGCCGACGAAGCCGGGCGGCCGGAAGACGACCCGTTCGATCTACTTTGCCACCTCGCCTGGAACGCACCGCTCCGCACGCGACGTGAGCGCGCCGAACGTCTCAAGCGAGATCGCACCGATTTCTTCGACCGATATGGTGCCGACGCAAGGACCGTGCTGGAGGCGCTGCTGGAGAAATACGCTGAGCACGGCGCCGCACAGTTCGTCTTGCCGGGTATCTTGAAGGTGCCGCCGCTGGCCGGGTTCGGCAATCCAAGCGAAATCGCACGCCGCTTCGGTGGTCCGGACAGGCTCCGCGACGCGGTCAACGAAATGTCCGGCCTGTTGTACGCCGCTTAGGGAAGAACCATGAATGCGCCGTGAGAAGAAGATCATTTCGCCGAAAACCACGGCGCAGCGGCTCGACAGCCTCATCAAGTCCGCGCGCAACAAGATGCGCAAGGACAGGGAGCTGAAGACGGACCTCACGCGGCTGCCCACGCTCACTTGGCTGATGTTCCTGAAATTCGTCGACGACATGGAGCGCGTCCACGAGGACGAGGCGGTGCTCGCCGGTGAACCGTACCGCCTTCTGATCGATGCGCCTTACCGCTGGCGAGACTGGGCGGCCGATCCGGCCGGCATCACCGGGCCCGACTTGCTCTCGTTCATCAATGGCGAGCAGTCCGTTCGCGCCGACGGCACGCGGGGCCCGGGTCTGTTCGCTTTCCTCCGCGGCCTACGCGGCAATGGTGCTGGTCGGCAGCGGCGCGACGTGGTCTCCGCGGTGTTTCGCGATCTCCGAAATTACGCGACCAGCGGGTATGTGCTGCGGGACGTCATCAACCTGATCAGCGGCATCCATTTCGATAGCACCGAAGACATTCAGACCCTCGGCCGGATGTACGAGACGCTGTTGCGGGAGATGCGCGACGCCGCCGGCCAGAACGGCGAGTTCTATACGCCGCGGCCCGTCGTGCGTTTCATGGTCGAAGTGATCGATCCCCAGCTGGGCGAAATCGTGCTTGATCCCGCCTGCGGCACGGGCGGCTTTTTGGCTGCTGCCTTCGATCATATGAAGCCGCAGACCGGCACGATCGAGAAACGCGAAATCCTTCAGCGCAAGACGCTGCGCGGCGGCGAAGATTCTTCACTTCCGTTCCTGCTTGCGCAGATGAACCTATTGCTGCACGGGATCGAGGCACCCGACATCGAATTCGGCAACGCACTGCGATTCAAGCTGACGGAGATCGGCGAGCGAGACCGGGTCGAAGTCATCTTGACCAATCCGCCGTTCGGCGGTGAGGAGGAAACCGGCATCCTCACGAATTTTCCGGAGGATCGCCGAACCGCCGAAACTGCGCTGCTCTTTCTGCAGCTTATTATGCGGCGCCTCAAACGCGGCGGACTTGGGCGCGCCGGGGTCGTCGTGCCGCACGGAATCCTCTTCGGCGACGGTATTGCCGCACGGATCAAGGCCGACCTATTGGAGCAGTTCAATCTTCATACCGTGGTGAGACTACCCGAAGGCGCTTTTTCACCATACACCGACATACCGACCAACCTAATATTCTTCGATACATCGGGTCCGACACGCGAGATCTGGTATTGGGAGCATCCGCTTCCAGAAGGGCGAAGAAAATACTCAAAAACAATGCCCCTACAATACGACGAGTTTGCGGGTTGCCGTGCTTGGTGGCCCAGTCGCCACGAAGGACCACAGGCATGGAGAGCATTTGGTCCAGACTTGATCAAGCGCGATGGCGAAGGCCGCGTGCTGACCGTAAATCTCGATCTCAAGAACCCGCACGCCAAGGAAGCGGTCGACCATCGGTTACCGGAGGAGATCATCGAAAGCGTAATTGTGAAGGAGCATGAGGTGTTTGGTGTCTTGAAGGAGATCAAGACGATGTTGACGGAGCGCGCTTAAGTGACGTCATGCTATCCTCGCATCCCACTAGGCGAAGTCATGGAGCTCGCATCGGATCCCCATGCGGTGGAGCCCGACGCCAAATATCCGATAGCGGGCGTTTACGGATTCGGGCGCGGTATGATCCAACGCGCGGCGGTCACAGGGCGGGAAATTGCTGCCAGTCAGTTGTTTTGCTTTGCCGCCGCTGCCAGAACAACAACGCGTTGCGGGCAGTCTCGATAATATCGCCGCGCGCATCGCCTGGAGACGCTCAAAAGCGGGTGTCGCCGAGATAGAACTGTCAGCCGCACTTCGCGCAGCGTTCGACAAAATCGTCACAGGCGCGCCTCGGCGGCGACTGGGGGATGTTGCTCCGATTGTCCGCCGACCGGTCGAAATTGAGGCGAATGGCATATATTCGGAACTCGGAGTTCGCTCGTTTGGTCGGGGTCTGTTCAAGAAGCCGGACCTGCGCGGCGTAGAACTAACTTGGCAAAAGCTCTTTCAAATCCGCCGTGGCGATCTCGTGTTTAGTAATATCAAGGCCTGGGAGGGGGCGTTCGCGGTAGCAGGACCAGATGACGATGGCAAAGTCGGCTCTCATCGCTATCTAACGTGTGTCGTCGATAACATGATCGCAAGCCCGATTTTCTTGTGTTATTTCCTTCAGAGCCCGAGCGGACTCTCCCAGGTTCAGGCTGCCTCGCCGGGCAGCGCGGACCGAAACCGGACACTGAGCCAGAAGAAGCTCGCGGCCATAGACGTTCCGGTACCCTCCATCGAAGATCAAAGCTGGTTTGACGACCTACTTCGAAGGGTCGAAGTGGCGCGAGCGAAGTTAAGTGACGTAGGGGCCGAGCTTGATCATCTCATCCCCTCGTTGATGCACCAAGCATTCGATTGATCTTACTTTTGTATCCGTCGGAGACGAACAGCATGTGAGTGTCGCCGGGGCCTTCGAGTCTCGGCCGAGTACAGCCTGCGGTTGCTCAGGTGGTCCGGAGCGGACTACGATTGCGCAGAACCGTGTGCCAGCACCGAGGACACGCAAAAAAGATCGAAAACAGCTTTCCGGGTTTCGTGCGCCGTTGCGATCAGGAGGGGAAGGGCGGGCCATTGGACGCCCGAGGATCGCTGTCACGGCTGCGAGGGAGTGATATGGCTCGACAACTGACCAAATGCGAGCCTGACGGAACACTTTACGCTCGTCCGGCGTCGGTCGCACATCAGATCGACGAACTCCTTGTTCGGGACGTCTCGGCTCTCCGTCCTCGCCTGCGCGTCACCGATCGTAAGTCGGCGGATCATGTAAAGTCGGAGTGCCTCGTTCACCTGGTTCGGGAATCTCTTCGGACAGGCCAGCAGGCCAAGGCTGACCTTGCACTGAGCACCTTGCTGACCCGTTGTGAGGCTATCCTTCGGGTTAAAGTTCCGGACGGCGCGCTGGCGGACGCCGCCAGCGTCCGCGAAGAGATCATCTCGCAGCTTGGCGAACTCTTCGCGATCGAAGTCGGCGATCCGACCGCCAATGAGCTCGACTTCTACGAGTGCAAGTTCAATTTGGCTTTTCGCGCCCTTCGCGTCGATCAGGTCAGAAGCGAAGTAGCCCGGCGCAAGCATCTTATGCCGCTGCCAGTCCAGTCGGAGGGAGAAGACTCTGAACCGGACGAGGATGTGTTCGCAAGGGTCTCGGAGGCGTTTCGCACGCCGGCGACCCAACAAAGCACGCTTTTCCTGGATGATCTCTGGGAAGCGATCAACGCGTTGCCGCCCGACCAACGCGAAGCCGTCGTGCTCGTCCATGTGATGGGACATAAGGAAGAATCCAAGTTTCCGGACGAGGAGACGGCGGCGACGATTTGCAAGGTGGACGGGCGCACCATCCGCAACCGCCTGATGCGCGCCGCGGTCAATCTAGCTCGATTCAAGGAGGATATATGACCTCGATCCCAACCTCTGGCGCAGCGCCGTTGCGCGACGCGCTCTATGCCATGTCGTTCGCCCAGCGCGTGCCCGATGCGGCGCTGCTTGACGATGTCGTCCGGCGTTTCCCCGAACATGCCGTGCTCCTTACGGACTTCGCCATTGAACTGGCGATGGATGCGCTTCGTGGCGATGACTCGGCTGAAGTGGCCGAGGCGGCGATTGATGTCGATCGGATTAGTCCGGCCGTCTCCCGGGCAATGAGCCGTTTTCAAAACCGGCTCCATGCGGAGCGTCAGGCATCGAAGCCCTCGGCTGGTCGCGGGTTGTCGCCCGCGGAAATCGTCAATCCGTTCGCCTCGCTGGATAGGCGCGGGTTTCGCGATCTGGCTGCTCGCCTCGGCGTGAACACCGTCTTTGTCGCCAAACTGCGCGATCGGCAGATCGATGCCGGCGGAATGTCGGATGGTTTCCGATGCAAGGTCGCCGACGAATTACACGCCCCAATCGGCGTCGTAATCGCCCATTTCGCTGCCGGTCAGGCCACAGTGGGGCGGCAGTTCTTCAAAGCCGAGGGCAAGCCCGACGCCAGCGAGAGGCAGACTTTTGAGGAGGCCGTTCGAAACTCGGGACTCACCGAGGAACAGCAACGCCATCTGCTGAGCCTCTGACGCCATGGACCCATTCGAGCCCATCCGCGAAGACGCTGCCCGCTTGCAAGCGGCGCTGGTCGCGACAGGCGTCAACCCGCTCGATCCGGCAGGTGTTATTGCCGCAGCGGTCGCACACCTCGACCTTGAGCTCGTCTGGTTGCCCCAAGGTGATCCTGCGCTGAAGAAGGCGCGTGCGCTGTTTGATGAGCAGAGCGGCACAATCTGTTGCGAGGATACGGGCGACCCGGCCGAGCGCGCCCTCTTGGTCGCTCACGAAATCGGTCATGCCAGAGTCCATGCTGGATCCGCAAACTGCGACGCGCGAGACATCGACCCGTCGCGATCGACCGAGTCGGCACCCGTCGGTCTCCAGCGCGTCGAAGACTATGGCGCTCGCGAACGTCGCGAATTGCAGGCCAATGTTTTCGCGCGTGAGTTGCTCTTGCCTCGCGAGGTGGCGCGGCGGCTTCACCTGAAGGAGGGACTTGGCGCGGCGTCAATCATCAGCCGCACGGGTTTGCCGAAAAACCTTGTGCGTCAGCAGCTTTTTGACGCGCTGCTCCTGCCCCTGGCGCCTAAGGCCGAGAGCGACCCTGTGCCGTCCTACACGCCGCGCCCAGACCCTTCGCAAGATCGAGCCGCAGAACACCGCGGAGCGGCATTCCAGCTCCAGGCCGGCCCAGGGACGGGGAAGACGCGAACATTGGTGAAACGGGTGCGGTCTCTCCTGAATGAGGGCATCGATCCGGGCGCTATCCTGGTCTTGACGTTCTCCAACCGGGCGGCCGGTGAATTGTCCGAACGCTTGTCGCTGGCCGTGCCCGAAGCGTCCGCGCGCATTTGGGTTGGCACGTTCCACGCCTTTGGCCTCGACCTGGTGCGTCGGCATCATGACCGACTCGATCTTTCCCCAAATCCGTCACTGTTTGATCGCAGCGACGCTATCGAGGTGCTTGAAGAGATACTGCCGACCCTTCCGCTCGTGCATTATCGCAACCTCTGGGACCCGGCGATGGTCCTGCGGGACGTGGTTATCGCCATTTCGCGAGCGAAGGACGAACTGGCCGATCCAGCACGCTATCGCGCCTTGGCGGAGGCAATGCTCGGTTCCGCCGCAGGCGACGCGGATGCCACGAAAGCGGCCGAAAAGTGCCTGGAGGTCGCTGACATCTATGATCTCTACGAAAAGGCCATGCGTGATCGCGGCGCCGTGGACTTCGGCGACATCATCATGCGACCAACGCTTCTGCTCGAGTCTGATCCCGCTCTTCGTCTTGCCGTTCAGCTGCGCCATCGGCACTTGTTGGTAGACGAATATCAAGACGTGAACCGCGCCAGTGCCCGGCTCTTAAAGGCGGTGGCCGGCAATGCGGAACGGCTATGGGTCGTCGGAGATTCTCGGCAGTCGATCTATCGCTTTCGTGGCGCTTCGTCGGCGAACATGGTGCGGTTCTCGGCCGACTATCCCGGCGCGGCCATCGACCAACTGTTGGTCAATTACCGCTCGACCAGACAAATCATGGACGCCTTTGTCGCTGTGGCGCCGCGCATGGGCGCGTCGGAAGGGATGCTCCCGCTCGCGCTGACGTCTGATCGAGGCGCGGGTCCGAGCAAGGCGCAGGTTAGGCGCTACGACACGCTCGACGACGAACTCGCGGGCATTGCCGCCAGCGTCCGCGAATTGGAAGCCCAGGGCGTGGCCTTGCGGGATCAGGCGGTGCTTTGTCGGTCCAATGCAAGACTGAACGAGGTCGCCGCCGCTTTAGAGGCGCGCGACATTCCGGTGTTGCATCTGGGTAGCCTGTTCGAGCGCGATGAGATTCGAGATCTTCTCGCCCTGCTTAGTCTTGCGATCGATCCGTTCGGAGATGGGCTTGCTCGTGTCGGCGCGATGGCCCGCTATGATTTGTCCCTTCAGGATGTCTACACCGCGTCTTGCCATCTTCGGATCGAAGCTCGTCCGGTTCTGGCGAGGCTAAAGACGCTCGCGAACGCACCGGGCCTTTCGACTGCGGGCGCGACCGGCCTCGCCCGTCTTGCCGAGGACCTGTCCGGCATTGGCGCGAATGCTTCGGCCTGGGAGATGCTCTCAATCTACTTGCTCGATCGAACGGACTTGGCGCGGCGGATGGCCGAAGTGGCGAGCGTGACCGAGCGAATGCGCGCGGTTGCAGTCTGGCAGTTCCTGAATTTCGTGCGCGAGCAGAGTCCCGCCAGCGGCGGGCTGCCCATTCAACGCACGCTCGATCGTGTTCGCCAGCTGGTGCTGCTCGCCGAAGAGCGGGATTTACGCCAAGTTCCAGCGCCAGCGCTTCATCTGGATGCTGTGCGCTTGATGACCGTCCACGGCAGCAAGGGCCTTGAGTTCGAGGCCGTTCACATTCCCGGCCTGACTGTGTCGAGCTTCCCTTCGTCAAACCGGGGCCAGCGGTGTCCGCCGCCGATTGGCATGATCGAAGGTGCGGAGGGTTTGACGGTTAAGGAGGCGGCCAAACAGTCGCATGCGCAGGAAGAAGAGTGCCTGTTTTTCGTGGCGCTCTCGCGGGCGCGCACGCACCTGCGCCTTCATCTCGCTCGCCGTCAGCCCAACGGCGACAACCGAGGTCCGTCACCGTTTGTCGCGTGGCTTCCAGCGACGCTCGTCGACGAGATTGCTCAGCCGACGATGACGCCGCTTCCCGATGGCGCACGTCGCGCATCGCCCATCCAGGTGACCCGAGCTAGCGAATGGCATGTGACCAACAGCCGGCTTGGCAGCTACGCAAAGTGCCCACGACGCTTCTTCTACACCCATATTCTCGGACTGGGCGGGGCGCGCAAGGCAACTGCGTTCTCACGTACGCACGACTGTCTCTACGACCTACTTCGCTGGCTGGCGGAGACACGCCGAGACGCGGAGCCGTCGATCGCGGAGGCAGAGGCCGCCTTCGAAGCGATTTGGACTGTAAGGGGACCTGTCGACCACGCCTTCGCCAATGACTATCGCCGATTGGCCTCCCGCCTTGTAGCCGCCCTCATTCGGGCTGGCGCTGGTCGACGGTTTCGTGACGCCGAGCCGTTGGCAATCGACTTCCCTAGTGGACGGGTGATCGTCGAGCCGAATGAAATGGCCGAGCTGCCGGACGGCACGGTCGTGCTACGCCGCGTTCGAACCGGGCATAAGCGCAGCGATGAGTATGATCACCTAGACTATACGCTCTACCAATTGGCCGGCCAGGCTCGCTTCGGCGCCGGAGTCGTGGTGCAGGCGCTACATCTGACGGACGAGACGGCCGAACCGGTCTTGATCACGACTGCCAAGTTGAACTTCCGGCGAGCTAAGAGCGACACGATGCTGGCCGGGATTGCAAACGGGCTGTTTCCAGTGGAGATCGACGCCGTTAGCTGCCCCCGGTGTCCACATTTCTTTGTCTGTGCGGCCGCGCCACGTGGTCCGCTCAGCCTGCCCTGAACAAATTCGACCATCGCCTTTCCGGGTTCACTGTCCCGCTCCGATCAGGAGATTAAGGGACGGAGACAAGCGATTGGGCTTGGCGCTCCTGGTCCCCGGAGTGCCAAACCATGACGTCCATCGACCTGTTCTATCAGGGCGAAGGGCTCGCCGAGATCGAGCACATCGAATTCGACGATGCCGCCGCCTTCGCGATAGTTAAGGCCCATTTGTCAGAGAAGCATCGCCTTGGTGCGGAGGTTTTGATCTTCATTGAGGATGAAGACGAGCCGCTGGACGAAGGTTTGTGCCTTCGCGAGCGTGCCGAGCCGACAGGTGTCAAGCTGCACCTTCATCGCTGCCGGCATGTCGAAGTCGCCGTGACCTTTAATGGCGAAACGGTCGGGCATCGGTTCGCGCCGAGTGCGACGGTCGCCCGGGTGAAGAAGTGGGCCGCCGAGCATAAGTTCGGCATGAGCGAGGAGGAGGCCGGCGAACACGTTCTGCAGATCGCTGGCACTCATGATCGTCCCAAGCCCAGCACCCATATCGGCACGCTGACCAAGGCGCCTCACTGCACGGTCGCCTTCAACCTAGTGGCCGATGAGCGGATCAACGGCGCTTCCGGGAGCGCTCGGTGACGGCGCCGGATCAGCGCGCCTTCGAGGCGGACGCGGCGAAGGCCGCGTTTCGCCTCGGACAGGCGGAAGGGCGATGGTGCCTGATCAGCGTAACTTGGCCATTCGCCTATATCGCCGTCACGGCGAAGGACGGGCGCGCCTACACGCTGCGGCTCAACTGCCAGGGGTATCCGCAGGTCGCCCCGACGGGAGGACCGTGGGACTGCGCCCGCAGCGCCATGCTGGCCTTTGACCTTTGGCCCCGCGGCCTCGGGGGGCGGGTCTCCGCGGTCTTCCGTACTGACTGGAAGGGCGGTTCTGCGCTGTACCTGCCTTGCGACCGCGAAAGTTTCGCCGGTCATGAGAATTGGCGGACCGAGATGCCGTCGAAAATCTGGCGCCCGGCCGACGGGATTGTTCAATACCTGGAGCTTGTCCATGAACTTCTTCACAGCCGAGACTATGCGACGCCTGTTCGCGCCGCGGCATGAGCTTTCCTGTTCGTGGTGGACGTGGCGGCGGCTCCTCGCGCGCCTGCGCGAACGTGGGCGGCGCCGGTCACGCGAGAGCGGAGCCTTCCTCCTGGGCCGGAGGAGTGGTGGGCGGGCTAGGGTTGTCGATTTCGTTCTGTACGACGACCTCGACCCTCACTGCCTGGACACCGGCATCGTTCGTTTTGATGGTCGCCACTTCGGCGCGTTGTGGGATCTCTGCAAGGCGCGTGGGCTGACGGTTGTCGCCGACGTGCATGTGCACCCTGGCGGAGCCCAGCAGAGCGATTCGGACCAAGCCTATCCGATGATTTCACGAGCGGGGCATGTCGCTTTGATCCTGCCGCGGTTCGCAACGGGCCGTCTTCCCCGGCGAGACATCGGAATTTTCCGCTACCTGGGCGCCAAGCGCTGGTCGGACGTGCCGGTCAGCGAACGGCGGCAATTTTTCCACATCGGCATGTGAGGCGCGAAACAATGACGAACTTCGATCGCTCAGAATCTCTTCACCGGCTCGTCAAACAGGCGCTCGACAGCGGCGCAGCCGAGAGCTTAGAGCAGGCTGAAGCGATGTTCCGCGGCTATCGGCTGGTCGTGGCCGTCGGGGCGGCCGAGGGTGCTGACGTCCAGCATCAGACGGCCTTGCTGACCGCCGTTGCGCTTGGCCGCAGGGTCTTCCTCGGCGGGGTCCAGGTCCAAGGCGATGTCGATGTCCCCCTGGTTACCCCGCTGCCTTTTGGCCGAACGGTTCGCGAAGCGGTTACGCAGCTAGGCGGCGAGATCGGCGGCGACTGGAGCGGTTCACCCCGAATTTACATCGGGGGCGGCCCGCGCGCACGTTGTGACGGATTTCAGGTCCGGACCGCCGCATCCGGGTGGCGAGGTGGCATTGTGCCGGCCCACGCCGCTCTTACGCCTGCTGAGGGGCCTTCCATGCCACTCGCGGCCATGTTGGCGGCGGCGCTGGCGATCAATGAGGCATTCCTATTCGTGAACGGCGGCGTCCCGGCGGCGGGGCGACGTGCGGTCGGGCTGTCGCTTTGGCGTCCGCAGGCCACGGCGAACTGGCTTGAGGCCGACCCCGGCGAGCCGAGGTTGACCTATCTGCCTTCGCGACTCTGGCTAATCGGACTGGGACATCTAGGCCAGGCCTATCTGTGGGGCTTGGGGATGCTGCCCTATGCAGATCCCGCCAGCGTCACGCTTTTCCTGCAGGATGTGGACGTGATTACCCCCTCGACCGAGAGCACCTCGGTGCTGAGCGACGCGGCCACGGTCGGCCTGAAGAAGACGCGCGCAATGGCGACATGGGCCGAAGGCCGCGGCTTTAGCACGGCGGTTGTCGAACGCTTCTTCGACGCAGGATTCGATCGACGGCCGGACGAGCCCGCGATCGCGCTGTGCGGGCTCGATAACGCTGTTGGTCGGCAAGCGCTCGACCAGGTCGGATTTGATCTGATCGTGGAGGCGGGGTTGGGCCGCGGATACCGGGATTTTCGCACGATGCGTCTGCATGTGCTGCCGGGGCCGAAATCGGCTTCCGAGATCTGGAGGCAGGCGTCGGCGGGAGAGTCGGTGGAAACGCAAGCCGCTTACCGGCGGATGCTGAGCGAGGGAGAGCTCGATCGTTGCGGCGTCACCCTGCTCGCCGGAAAGGCGGTGGGAGCTCCCTTCGTCGGCGCGGTGGCGGCGACGCTTGCCCTGGCCGAGGTCTTGCGTCTCTTGCATGGCGGACCGCTTCACGGGTTGATCGACCTCGACTTGCAGAGCGTGGATCACCGCGTCGCCACGCGCCATCAGGTCGACTTTAGCCAATTTAACCCAGGGTACAGCCTTGCAGCAGGATGACAGCCGAAGGAGGCGGTCGCCCTCCCTGCCCACCGGCGCGGGCCGTCTCGCCTTAGGTTGGTTCTTTGGAAGAGAGGACGGTATGCTGGGCCACGCGGCACCCGGTCACCGGAATGGGGGCGTCCCGATCTTCCTCGCTCACGTTCGGCAGTCCGCTAAGGCTTACGGCTTCAAGGCGGATGGCAGTTTCATGGGAAACGACAGGAAGGGTGGGGGAGACTGATGATCCGTATTCTTCACACCGCGGACTGGCACGTCGGCCAGACGCTACGTGGGTTCTCTCGAGAGTACGAGCACCGCAGCGTTTTCTCGCGCTTGGAAGAAATCATCGTCGAGCGCGACGTTGACGCGCTCATTATCGCCGGCGATGTGTTTGACAGTCAGAACCCTTCGGGTGAGGCGCAGCAACTCTTCTACAGTACCCTTGTCCGCTTGAGCCGCGCCCGCCCACGCATGACAATCGTGATTGTCGCCGGCAATCACGACGCTGCGGGCCGTCTCGAGGCGCCGCGCCCCTTATTGGAAGCATTCAATATCCGCGTCGTTGGCAATATTCGCCGGTATGAGGGGCGGATCGAGGGTGCGCGCCACCTGGTCGCTATTTCAGACGCCAGCGGCGCGGTCGCTTGTCATGTTCTCGCGGTTTCCTATCCGACGGCAGCGTGCCTTCCCAACTTGACGCGGCCCGATGGTGAGGCAGGTTCTCCCATCATCCTGGGGGTACGGGCGCTCTATGCAGAACTGCTCGAAAGCCTACGTGTGAAGATGGACGGGTTGCCGTTCGTCATGACGGGCCACCTCCACGTCGCGGGCGGTATCGAGTCGGAGGGTGCTGAGCGTCGAATCTTGGTCGGCGGTCAGCATGCCGTGCCACACGATGTCTTCCCGACCGAGGCCAGCTACGTGGCGTTGGGCCATCTTCATAAGGCCCAGGCCGTCGGACGCGAGACGGTCCGCTACTCGGGGTCACTCATTCCCTTGTCAGCGACGGAGCTGCCCTATCGACACGGCGTCACACTGGTCAGCATCGACGGCGTCAGCGTGGTGTCTGAGCATATCCCCATAAATCGTCCGGTTCCGTTCTTGCGCCTCCCTGAGGGTGGAGACATGCGGTTGAGCGAACTCGGCGACCATTTCGCGGCGCTTGGCCTTCAGTCTAATCTGACGATCAACGAGCAGCCCTTCGTCCAGGTTCGTCTCTTGCGTGAAGGGCTTCCGCATGGGTTTCGCGAGGAGATAGACCGCATCGCCGAGAGCTTCCCGGTTCGCATCGTCGATGTCCGCGTTGCAGCTATGCCGGATGCAGTAAGTAGCGCGGCGATCGCCGATCCTCTCATCCGCCTCGCGGAAAGGGACCCTGAGGATCTGTTCAAAATCGCGTTTGAGCGTTCGTTCGGCGTGGCTCCGGGCGCCGCGCATCTCGATGTCTTTCATCGGGCGCGGGCGGAGGTCTGAACCATGCGTATCCTGGCGATCCGCGGTGCGAATTTGGCAAGTCTTGCCGCCCCGTTTGAAATTGACCTCTCGGTCGACCCTCTCGCCGGCTGTGGCCTGTTCGCCATTACAGGTGAGACTGGCGCGGGGAAGTCGACCATCCTGGATGCGTTGTGCCTAGCGCTCTATGGAGAATATCCGCGCGTCTCTGTCGGCCGGCGAGAAACCGCGCCCGACCCCAGCGGGGAAGCGATTTCGATTCATGATGGCCGCGCGATCTTGCGCCGGGGCGCAGGCGGCGGATATGCCGAAGTGGATTTCGTCGGCCAAGATGGCGAGCGTTATCGCGCCCGATGGGAAGCCAATCGCGCCCGCGGCCGGGCAAATGGTCGGCTCCAGAATGAGCAGAGGGCGCTGTTTCGGCTTGATGACGGTAGCGGGATAGCGTCCGGCAAAACCCAAGTTCGTGAGGCCGTGGAAGCGCGCACCGACCTCACCTTCGACCAGTTCCGTAGAACTGTGCTTTTGGCTCAGGGCGAATTCGATGCTTTTCTGCTCGCGGCCGAGAGCGAACGCGCGGAGCTACTTGAGAAGATTACTGGCACGGAGATCTACGCGGCAATCTCGGTTCGTGTTCATGAGGGTACGGAGACGCGTCGTAGAACGGTCGAGCACATGGAGCAACGACGCAGCGACATTGGTCTTCTCGACGACGACAGTAGGCAAGGGCTTCTCAGCGAACAGAGCCAACTTGCTGAGACTGTTGTTCAGAAGGTTACCGAGCGCGACGTCCACAACGGACGGCTGGATCATTTCAAGCGCGTCGCCGTCGCCCGCAGTGATCTCGGTCAGGCGGAGGTTCAAGCGGAGGTGGCGCGCGCCGCACGCGAGGCTGCGGTCGATGACTATGCCGCGCTGGCCGAATTCGATCTGGTCGAGCCGCTTCGCCCGTTGTTGGTCGACTTAGAGAATGGGCGCCGCTTGGCGGCAGAAGCTGAGAACCGCCTCGGGGAACTATTGGCCGCGCGTGCGGAGGCGCAGGCGGTAGACGATGCAGTTTCGCTGCGACTTTCGGAGGCAACGGCGGCCGATGCGGCCGCCGAGGAAATCTTCAAGAGTTTTGGTCCGCGTTGGAGTGAGGCAGAAAAACTCGACGCGGAATTGGCCACCGCCCGGATCGAGTTCGATGATGCTGCGGAGAAGGTGCGGCAGATGGAGGCCGCGCTTGTAGCCCACGCCGCCACTCTGGCCGAGCTCGATCGGATTCTTAATCAGACGAGGGAATCACATCGAGAAGCAACCACTCGATTGAACGATCAATCCGGTCGCAACGTGCTTGCCGACCGTCTCGACGAGGTAACGGCCCTCTTGGCGAAACGGCTCACCCTCAAGCGGGACTGCGCCACCGCGGTGTCAGGGAGCGCTGAAGCAAGCAAGGCCGTGCTGCGACTGGACGGCGAAGTAGCCGAACTCTCGGCGAAACTTGCGCGCGATCGCAATCAAAGGGAGACGTCCTCCAACGATATCGCCGCGCGGCGAAGCAGTCTTGCTGCGATTGACGAAGCGGCGCTCCATGATCGCGACGCAAATCTTCAGCGGGTCTTGGAGGCGGTGCGCGAAACGAGCACAGTCTGTGAGGAGCACATTCGCGCGGCGGCGGATTTCGCGCACGGGGAGTCTCAGCTCGCCGTTTTGGTGCAAGAGCTGACCGCCGCTAGCGTCGAAATCGCTCTGGCGGAAGCCGACCAACTCCGCGATCGCACAGCTCGGTCAGAAATCGCACCTCTTGCGGACCTCGCGGATGAAGCCGTCTCGCCGGAGGCCATGCATCTGCGCAGCATACTGGCCCCGGATACGGCTTGCCCTGTATGCGGCAGTACAGACCACCCTCATCTTGCGCACCCGAGCGCGGTGAACGACATGGTGGCGACTGTCCGCCGCCGCCGTCAGGAGCTGGATGCGGCATTGGCGGCGACGAGCCTACGTCTAGGCACTGCCGCGCGTTCGCTTGCCGCCACCGAAGCGCGGCAATCGGAGACCAACCGCGGGATTGATGTTGCGCGCCGTCGAACCTTGGTGGCTGCGGCCGGCTTCACGGAGCAAAGATCGATTCTGAGCGTTGCCTGCGCCGACGCGGGCTTAGCCCCACCGGCGCCGCTGGACCCGAACGACCAAGGCGCTTCCGGGCTAGCGACGCTCGGCGCGACAGTGAGGGCCGAGCGTCTTTCGATCGCATCCCCGCTTGCTGAGGCCCGGCGTCTTCGGACAGAAATTGACAGATTGCAGCCGGAACACGACGCGCTCGGCGTAGCGATCGAAGCAGCGACTGCCAACATCGACGAACTGCGCTCGAGGTTGCACGCAGCGCAGTTGAGGGTCAGTGAACACTCGGTTCGCGGAGTGGAACTCACTGAGCGTCTGGAGTCAGTCGACCGCGAGATCGGGCCGTTTCTAGTCGCGGGGGCTCGAACTCTGGAGGAGCTCGACGTTGATCCCGAGGGCGTGGCCGCCGGCCTCACGCTGGTAGCCCAGGAATTTGGAGCGTTACGGAAGCAAGTTGGCGAACTCGATCTGACCCTGCAGCAGTTAGCTCCCGATCGCGCGGTAGCCGCCGCTTCGCTTGAACACGCGAGGTTACAGACAACAGAGACTGCAGCCCACCTCGGTCAACGTCGTTCCGTCGTGGACGAGAAGACACTTGCGCGTGCCGGAGTCCTCGATGGCGAGCCTACGGGTGCTCATCGGACACGGATAAACGAGGTCCGTCGAACCGCTCGGGAAACGCTCGCCGCCGTGCGCGAGGAGAAGTCGGCCGCTGCTGCCGCACTCCAAGGCGCCGGCGCTCGCTGTGAGGAGACCGCATCGGCAGGGGAAGCCGCAAAGCGGCGTCGAGCATCCGCAGAGGACACTTTCGACGCGGCTTGTCAGAGTATCTCGCGCCCGCGTGATGAGGTCGCCGCGTTAATTGCCACGGATCCATCCGTGCGCTTGGCGCTGCGAGCCGGACTTCAGGAGATCGACCGAGCCCTGAACGACAGTGTCGCCACGGTGCTTACGCGGCAGAACGACTTGAGAAGAGCTCTTGAAGCCTTCGATGAGACGATCGACGCAGAGGTGTCAACCGCGGCGATTGCTGCGTTAGCGACGGAGATCGGTGAACTCCATCAACGGACCGGTGTGGTTTCGGCACTGTTGCTTCGAGATGATGCGGCGCGGCTGGCAGCCGCAACGATGTCGGCTGAGATCGAGTCAGCGAAAAAGGAGCTCGAGACCTGGCAGGCGGTGGATGACGCGATTGGTTCGGCCAGCGGCGATCGCTTTCGTCGCTTTGTCCAGGGCGTGACACTCGATCACCTGGTCCAGCTGGCCAATGATCATCTAAGTGCGCTGAGCCCACGATATCGGCTCGCGCGAGGGACTGCGTCCGACCTCACGCTGCAGATCGTTGATCGTGATATGGGCGACGAGATACGCGCAACCCGAAGCCTTTCGGGTGGTGAGCGTTTTCTGGTGTCGTTGGCCCTCGCGTTGGCGCTGTCGGGCCTCGAAGGTCGCGCATCCTTCGTTGATACCCTCTTTATTGATGAGGGCTTCGGATCGCTCGACGCGGAGACGCTCGATATAGCGGTGGATGCCCTAGAAACATTACAAGGGCGCGGTCAGAAGGTGGGCGTCATTACTCATGTCGCCGCTATGATCGACCGGATCGCCGTACAGGTGTGCGTGGAGAAGCGCGGCGCAGGGCGTTCGGAAATCCGGATTGTTGATGGTGTGCGATCGATGTGGTCGGCGACGGAGATCAGTGTCGCGCAATGAAGCGTGCTATGCCGTCTGGCTCTACGGCGAGGCCATTGAGGGAGTCGTTTCGATCACTCGCGGATCGGCGTCGAATGGTCTTCGTACGTGCGTGTCTACATCCTCGCAGTGACAACGACACCGAAGACTTGGCCGCGCAATCAGGAACTTGCAGCAGCGAGGCGCCACGCCCAGGCAATTTCATGACGCGGATTCGTATCGCAGCCTAAAGGCAGCCGTGGCTTGTGCAGCATCATCAGCGGAGCGTGCTCACATCGCCTGTTTCAAGGTTGGCACACCCGACAGGATTCGAACTTGTGATTGACCTGCCGACGCGCCGCATCAACGCCTACGATCGATTTTCAGAACGCATTTGATGTTGGCTGGTAGAGCGCGAAGCCGGCCGGCAGTGCACCTGATTTCCAATCCATCGCGATAGCCACGCTATGGCGTCCGCGCGTGAGCGCGACGTAGAATTTGGCTCGGCTCTGGGCCTTCAACTCGGCCGTGGGATCGACCAGCCACTTCTGCATCGGTGCCGTGGCAAGGATGACCACATGGTCAAACCCTCTTCCCTTGGATTCTCCGAAATTCATCACAGGTGATCGCTTGTCGACCCCACTGCTGGTGATCTTGTCGCGCAACTGCATGGGTCTGACGCTCGCCAGATAGTGCGCATAGTCGGCGGTCTTGAGGATGAACACACCGCCGGCGGCCAGCGGACCTCTGCGGCACCCGGCACATTCGCAGGGGTGGCTGGCCGGGAGCGCCGGAAACAGACGCGAGGAGACCGCGCAGATAGCGGCGCTGTTGCGATGCGACCGGTTCAGACTCGTTTCGTCGATCTCGACAACGACCTTCCGGGGAAGCTCCTGCTGCAGGAAGGCGACGATACCGCCATCGGCGTATTTCCCAAGGCGGCGTTCGTGATGGGTCAGATAGGTCACCTGTCGTGGGTCGCCAACCATGAGCAGGCGCGCGGAACTGCTAGCGAGCGCCGCCAGGATGTCGAGATCGTAGCCGGCCAGGTCTTGGACCTCATCGACGAAGACGTTGGGGAACACGCGGCTAAGCCGATCGATAACGGCACCGCCGCTCTTTTCATTGCACCGGATCACAAGCTTGGACAGCTTGTCCGAAAAGACCCGTCCGGTCGGGTCGAAAAAGTGCTTGTCGATCTCATCTTCGGGCCAAGGCACCGCGATGCCCCTGCTGTTGTGGAACCGAATTCCCGACTGAACCTGGACCAGCAGCATCCCCGTGACGGGAAAGTCGAACAGGCCGCCCTGGAACGGCTTCACGCCGTGGGTGATCAGGAGGCTGAACCAGGTCATGATCACGACATTCGCCGGCACATGGCCGACGAGGTCGAAGAACTTTTGGCGAATCTCCGCCTCGTTGGACTCTGTGTAGGTCGTAATCAGGACCCGCTGGCCCTTGATCTTCACCGCTTGCTCGACGAGGTAAGTCGTCTTGCCGGAGCCGGCCGCCGCGATGACGATCTTGTTTTCACCTGTCACGGCGCGATGGCCTGCTTGATATAGTCGGGGTAGGCGATCGCGGTCGTTGAACTGAAAATGGACAAGGCGCTATCGGTCTTGTTCGCGCGCATGTGAATGCGGAGTTCGTCGTCCGTTTTCGCCGATGCTCGAAGCACGCTGTTGAGGGTCGCTAGGCTGTTCGCCTTCAGAATCTTCGGCTCCAATGTGTTGTAGTTGAAGGCCTTGCCTTTGACGGTCAGAGACCCGCTGTCGACGACAGGATCAAAGCAAATCCTAATGAAGGATGCGCCTTTGTACGCGGCGTACTTCTTCTCGACGGCGGCGGTGTCGCCGTCATTGTCGGTCACTACGACCACAGGAATCTTCAGCGCGTTCGCCAGCTCCAGGAAACGCAGGAAAGCAGTGCCGACCGAGATCACGTCGATGCCGTCCTGGATGGGTAGCCGTCCATCGTTGGCGTCCATATAGGCCCGCTGGACGACGAGTTCGTCAGAGTCGCCCTCCACTAGGATGGCCTTGTGGGCCAGCGCCAGGCGCAATGTGTCGTACCCCGCCAGCTTCTTGAAGAAATCGCTGGCCTCCAATTCCGAGATCCGCACCACTTTTCCGTCTCGTAGGACGATCAGATGGTCGAGGCCGAGCTTGTTGGCCACGAAGCTGCTGTGGGTTGAAATGATGATCTGCTTCTGCCCGTGCTGGTCAGTCAGGTCGGCGATCAGTTCGTTGAGCCGCGCATGCGACAGGTGGTTCTCCGGCTCTTCCAGCAGGATGGCCGTGGCCTCGGCGTTCTTCTTGGTGCTAAGGGCCAGCTTGGTCTTGATCACGCATTGCTCGCCCTTGCCGATGTACTGGAAGGGGATGAAGTCGATGTAAGTCATGAGGCTGCTCTCCCAGGCGGTCTGGGATGACAGGTCGACCGATATGCTGACCGACTTCTGGCTGATCTTGGCGGCCTTGGTGATCCGCTCGTTGATCAGCTGCAGATTCTTGTCCTCGACGAAAGCCTCCTTCAGCTTCCGATGGGCCTGCGAAATCGACGCCCGCTCGGTCTCCTCCAGCACGTCGCGAATGATCCGAGAGACATAGACGTCGGAGCCATTCTGCAAGCGGGCGCTGGATGAATCGATCAGGGCGGACTTGATTGGGATGTTCCGCGAGGTGATGCCCTTGCGTGCGAACGAGCGCATAGTCGCCGTGTAGTACTCGACCGGAATGGAAGTCAGCTCGCCGGCCGCCACCAGCGCCTCATACGGCCCTTTGTAGTTCTCCTCGTCGAACTCAACGCGATAGACCACGCCGCTGGCTTTGATCTTTTCTGAGTTTCCATCGCCTTCCAGTTCGGCCAGCTCGCTCGAATCCCCGGAGAAGAACAGCTCGATGGTGATCGCCGGCGGCGGAAGGGGCGACCGGGTCTTGAGGCTGTCTACGTACTTCTGCTGGGCGGCCAGATTAAAGAGGTAACTCGTCAGGTCATTTTTAAGCGGGCGGCCGTGCAGCATGCCCGTCAGAGCCAGATGGACCGCCTCAAGGATCGTTGTCTTTCCCGACTCGTTGCCTCCAACGATCAGGTTCAGGGCGTCGTTCAGCACGAGAGAAAACGTCTCCTCGTAGCATTTGAAGTTGGTGATCTTTAACTTGGAGATCTTCATGCGCGCCCTTCGATGCTCAATTCGTGAAACGATGCCGCCGCGATTCGCAATATAGACGAGGCTAGCATCGCCATGGCGAGTCCGCCGGGTCGTTCCAACCCATCGTGGCTGGAGAACGTGCTTGGACCTGGGGGAAAACAGAGTGCCGAAAGAGGATCACGAGCCGTTTGAATTACGAGCCGGGCGCCCCGCTCGCACGGCCCGCCGGGCCGGTCGATGGAACCCATCGAGATCAAGCCAAGCGGCAAGGCGCCCAAACACTATGGTTCCGACACCTATCGCTTCGCAGCGGCATTGACTCTGAGCGTCATCCTTCCCCGGCGGCGATGGAGCGCCGACGTCTTTTCCGACCTGACGACTAGGCAACCGACACCGTTACTCCACATCTAGCCGAATTTGCTCTAGAATGCGTGCTAATGTTCTACGACTTCCAACAGCTGTCGCCGCACGACCTCGAAATCCTCGTCCGGGATTTGCTGCAGGCCGAATGGGGCGTCATGCTTGAGAGCTTCAAGGCGGGCCGCGACGGAGGCGTAGACCTGCGATACGCCCGCGGACCTCACAACCTGGTCGTTCAGGTGAAGCATTATGTGAAGACTGGACTTGCGGGGCTGCTACGCGACCTCAAGGGAGAGGCCGCCAAGGTCGTGGCCCTGAAGCCGACCCGCTACATCCTCGCGACCTCGATGCCGCTCTCGCCGGCCAACAAGCAGGCCATCGCCGACATGTTCGGCGGGGCGCTAGCGGTCGCCGATGTGCTCGGCCAGGAGGACCTGAACAACCTGCTCAGCCGCCACGCCGACGTTGAGCAAAAGCACTACAAGCTCTGGCTGGCCAGCCGCGCCGTCTTGGATCGGGTGCTGAACAGCGAGGTGCTGACCCAGACCGAATTTCAGGTCGAGAAGGTCCACGCCACCATTCGCCGGAATGTGCGGAGTGCGGCGTTTCCGAAGGCGCTGGAAATACTTGACCGTGACCGCGTGGTGATCATTTCGGGCGCGCCCGGCGTCGGAAAAACCACGCTGGCCAACATGTTAATGTATACGCACTTGGAACAGGGCTGGGAGGCCGTCGTCATTCGCAACGATATCTCGGAAGGCCAGAAGCTCTTTCAGCGGGGCCGTTCCCAGATCTTCTATTTCGATGACTTTATGGGTGCAACCTTCCTCGGCGACCGCGCGACCGGGTTATTGCGCAACGAGGACCGTGCCATCTCGGACTTCATCGACATGGTCCGCGCAGCGCCGAACGCCCGCCTAATCCTGACCACACGGGAGCACATCTTCGGTCAGGCCGTCGCGGCATCCGAGCGGTTGCGCCAGGCCGGTCTCGACTGCCACAAGATCGTCCTCCACATCGGCGACTACAGCTTCGGTCAGAAGGCGCAGATTCTCTACAACCACCTCTATTTCAGCGACCTGCCGGACGCCTATAAAGACGCGCTGCTGGCCTCCGACTTCTATCTCGATGTCGTTAAGCACCCGAAATTCAACCCCCGCCTGATCGAGTGGCTGTCGAGCTTCAACCGCATCAAATCGGTTCCGCCGGCCCGCTACGCGGCGTTCGTCCAGAACCTCCTGCGGGATCCCTCCGAGGTCTGGCTACACGCCTATGAACAGCAGCTGAGTGACGCCGGCCGATCCCTGCTTCTCGCGCTCTATAGCCTCGGCGGCAAGGCGGAGGGCGCGGTCCTACAACCAGCCTTCAAGAAGCTCCATGAGGCCCGGGCCGCCCGCTGGGGTCTGCCGCGCCGCCCCGAGGACTGGGCCACGGCCATGGCTGAACTCGCCAATGCGTTCCTGCGTCCCACGGGCAAGAACGCCTTCGAGGTCCTCGATCCGTCGGTGATCGATCTCGTCAACGCTGTGATCCGCAAGGCCCCGGAAAACGCCGTCGACCTCATCGTGGGCGCTGTCGACTTCAGCCAGATCGATCGCGTATGGGAAGTCGCGACCGGTGCCATACCAAGTGTCAAGACGGCACTGGCCCACGCGGGTCCAGCCGTCGCTACGGCGATCAAAGGCCTACTCGCCAGGCCGAACCGCCTCGTCGCCTTTCAGGGTGGTCCAGGATTCTTGCTTTGGACCGAGGAGGCGCGGCTGGCCGCCGTCCTGCCGCTCGCCGACGCGCTAAAGTCCGCCGAGATGCTCGAGCTGGCCAAGACCCTCTACGGAGCGATGACCACGGCCTGGGTCAGTCGCGGTGTGCGCATAAACGACGGCGTCGAGGCGCTGCGTGCCCTAGAGCGGATATCCTGGCCGCCGCTGAAGGCCACGGAGTTAGAACGTCAATTGGCCGCGAGGCTGGTTGAGCAGGCGCAGCGCGGCTGCCGTTCGGACGAACTTCGCGAGATCGTCAGCGTGGTCGAGCTCGAAGGCCCTGAAAACGCGGCGACGCTGGCCGCTCTGCAAGCCGCGTTCGAGAACTCGCGGCAAGACATTGCATCGGAAATCCGGGAGTGTCGGAAGGAGGGCGAATTCAAGGGCTTGGAGGAGGACTACGGGCTCTTCGCTTCAAGCCTGGGCGTTGACGTCAGCGGTGAGCTTGAGCGGCTGCAGGAGGCCTATTCTGAGTACAACGACTACGAGGAGCAGCGGGCTGACCAGATGATGGACGAGTACAAGGAACGCGCCCGGGAATCCCGTTCATCTGACGACAGTGTCCGAGACATGTTCGCCTCCTTGCGGGGAGACCGCAGTGACTAGTTCATGACCGGCGATCCCACGCAAAACCCGTACTTCAAGGCTGAGAGCCCATCCGGGAAGAAGTTGAGTCGGCTGAGTCGGTTGTGATTCACTGTTGGGCGTCGGGTTGGAGGACGTCCTATGTGGAAACCGGATCATCGCCGTGCTGCTGATCGGCGCGGGCTTCGCTACCCGAGTGATCTGAACGATGCCGAGTGGGCGCTGGTGTCGCCGCTGATCGCTCCCGCCAAGCGGGGCGGCCGACCACGCACGGTGGATGTGCGTGAGGTGCTCAACGCCATCTTTTACGTGCTCTCGACGGGGTGTCAGTGGAGCGCGCTGCCCTCCGACCTGCCACCGCGCAGCACGGTGTGGTCCTATCTGGACCTGTGGGACTGGGATGGCACGATCAGGCGCATCCACGGCGTGCTTTACGTCCAGAGCCGGGAGGCAGCGGGCCGCGAGGCCAGTCCAACGACGGCCATCATCGACGCGCAGAGCGCCCGGGGCGCCCTAAAAGGGGGCGCTCGCTTGATCCGTCCGGCTATGACGCGGGCAAGAAGGTCCTTGGGCGCAAGCGCCACCTCCTTGTCGACACGCTTGGCCTGCTCCTGAACGTCGACGTCCACGCTGCCAACGTCCAGGATCGAGATGGGGCCGAGGCACTGCTACGCCAAGCCCGCAGGCGGTTCCCCTTCATCGAACGCATCATCGGCGACGGCGGCTATGCAGGGCCGAAGATGACAGCCCTGGTCAAGCAGACCGGGGCGTGGACGCTGGAGATCGTCAAGCGTTCGGATCTGCACCGTTTCGTCGTTTTGCCCAAGCGCTGGATCGTGGAACGCACGCTCGGCTGGATCAGCCGAAACCGACGGCTGATGCGGGACTATGAACGGCATACCCGCAAGGTGGCCGCCTTCGTGCACCTCGCCATGATCCGCATCATGCTCAGACGCCTCGCCACAACACCCTCAATCTGAATCCAGACTTTCAGGATGGGCTCTGAGATCAAGCCGCACTACCTCGACTGTGAATCCTGCCGCGTCAAATGCTTCGACGTGTTCAACATCATGTCGGCCAGCGTCGCCTTGGCGGGCGAGTATGGGATGGCGGAGGACGACGAACCGACCGCGCCATCGTCGATGTTCAAGCTGCATCACCGACTCGCCGAGCCACGGCTCTCGCAACTTTTGCTCGAGATCGCGGTCTTCGTGCGCACCTTCGACGACCTGATGAGCTCGCTGGCCCGAACCCGCATCTGCTGATGCGGCGGCTGAAGAACGTGAAAACTGAGATCGGCCTCCACGTGCTGGCCTACAACATGAAGCGGGTGATGCAGATCCTCGGGACCGGCCCGCTGATGGCGGCGATGAAGACCTGAGGGCCGCCGCGCCTGACTCTGGCCGGCCCGCGGCGATGCCAAGTTTTTACACGGCCTCGGTGCATAGCAGACATTGCCGTTCGGGTCGCGAACCGTTGGCAAATTGAACTGCGGTTAGCTAGCTTTGAGCCAGTTATTAAGTCCAACAAAAGTGGCGCACCCGACAGGATTCGAACCTGTGGCCTCTACCTTCGGAGGGTAGCGCTCTATCCAGCTGAGCTACGGGTGCCTGTAACGTGGAACTACTCTCCGCTGACCAATCTGGTCAACGATGCTCTGACACGGCTGAAGCCGACCCGAGTCGCCGACCACCTGATGGCATTTCCCTGCCGGCGCCTACGCCGGAGTTTCCGCCGAGGTGGTTTCAATGTGGTTGCAACGCTTTCTGTCAACGTCGATCCAAAAACCTCTCTGTCTGTAACCCCTTTAATTCACTACCAAAATCGACCCACAAACCGCCGCCCAGCCTTGACACTGTCGCCTTCGGAGGGCAACGCTCTATCCAGCTGAGCTACGGGTCCGTGCCATCAGGCGCGTGGTTCTCCCTTAGCGGGAACCGCAGGGGATGAAAAGGGGGTCAGCTCTCGGGCTGGGCTGCAAGCCAGC
>Ga0310811_10001627_pt1 | contig 28004 bp, 26 predicted proteins | sample YCmetagenome_FD_207642 | JGI IMG/M metagenome (GOLD analysis project Ga0310811, IMG submission 207642) | Soil microbial communities from experimental microcosm in Duke University, North Carolina, United States - YC | ecosystem: Engineered > Artificial ecosystem > Soil microcosm > Unclassified ... | reverse complement strand
TCGGTCAGCTTGTGGCCGTAGGCGCCCCATCCGCGCTTGAATTTGAAGGAAGTGAGGTCGAACACCATGACGCGGCCGCCGAGGTAGTTGTCGGCGACGTAGATTTCGTTGTCCGCCTCATTGAGCCGGATCTCCTCGATGCCGCCGACGATCATCGGCGTGGTCGGCGGGTACTTCGCTCGGAACGCCGCGCGCGCGGCCGCCTGCGCTGCGGGATCGACATTGCCGCGGCCGCCGCGGCCGCCGCCGCGTCCTTCACCCGCCGCTGGCGGAGGAAGGAACCCGGCGACCGGACCCGTGCCGCCCCGGCCTGGAGTGTGCGGCGGGATTGACGTCTCCTCCTGGAACTTCTGACCGTTTTCCAGTTCAGGCGTGTGCTCGATGGCGCCCACCAGCTTGCCGGTTTTCACGTCGTACTTGCGGACGGTGTTCTGTCCGAGGTACGCGAAGCCCTTGCTGTCGACGTCCATGCCGTGCCCCTGCGGCGCCTGGAACGAGCCGATGACGTTCCCTTCCTTGTCGAAGTGGATCATCGACGGCGGCAGCGTGCAGCAGTCCGCGATGCCGATCTCCTTCTCCAGTTCGATGTTCGTCAGGTCGTTCGGACGGTCGTAGGCCCACACGGTGTCGTCCTTCGGATCGACGGCAAGACCGGTCACGCCGCCCATCTTCCAATTGTTCGGCAGCGGCTTCGGCCAGCCCGGGTCGTAGACGTAGCGCGGACCCGACGACGGCGCCTGCGCGCCTAACGATACATAGACGACGAACACACCAAGAGCGATCGAGGCGATCACCGCTCCGGCTCGCATCTTCTTCTGAATGCTCATAGCTCTCCCTCGCGTCAGCTGCCCGCGGTTTTCAAGGTGAAGTGAGCGAATCGTATCGGAAGAAGGCAATCGATTCCAGTCGAGAGCGAGTTGGTATGATTCGAGGCAGGGTGACCCATACTCCCCTCTCAGTGGCGATCGTGGGCGCGGGAATGGGCGGCCTCACCGCGGCATCCGCGCTGCGGTTGTTTGGCTTCGACGTCCACGTCTACGAACAGGCGTCGCGCTTTGCGCGCATCGGCGCGGGCATTCAGATGATGCCCAACTCCATGAAGGTGCTGCGGAAGATCGGCGTCGAAGATCGGGTGCGCGCCACGTCGTTCCAGCCGTACTCGCATTTGAACCGGCAGTGGGACAGCGGTGAGGTGATGCGCGAGCTGCCGATGCCGGAATCGCTCTTCGGCGCGCCGTATCTCTGCATGCACCGCGGCGATTTGCACGAGGCGCTCGCCTCGGTGCTGCCGCAGGACATCATTCATGCCGGCAGCAAGCTGGTTGGCCTGGACGAACGCAGCGGCCGCGTGACGCTCACGTTCGAGGACGGCCGCCGCGCGGAAGCGGATGCGGTGATCGGCGCCGACGGCGTGCACTCGCTGGTGCGCGACATCATCATCGGCCCCGACACGCCGATTCACAAGGGTCGCATCGCCTACCGCGCCGTGTTCCCGTCGGCGCTGATGGGTGGCCGTGATATCGGCAACTCGCGCACGAAGTGGTGGGGCATCGATCGCCACATCGTCATCTATTACACGCGTCGCGATAAGAGTGAGATCTACTTCGTGACCAGCGTGCCCGAACCAGCCGAGTGGCTGACAAAGGAATCGTGGTCGGCGAAAGGCGACGTTCGCGAGCTGCGTCACGCGTACGAGGGGTTTCATCCCGATGTGCGTGCGGTGCTCGAGGCATGTCCCGACTGTCACAAGTGGGCGATCCTGGAGCGCGAACCGCTGCCGAAGTGGAGCGAGGGGCGCGTCGTGCTGCTCGGCGATGCGTGTCATCCGATGACTCCCTACATGGCGCAGGGCGCCGCGACGGCGATGGAGGATGCTGCGGTGCTCGCGCGCTGCCTGGCCGACGCCGAAGGCGACGTGCGCACGGCCTTTACCCGCTACGAGGAGAACCGCAAGCCGAGAACGTCTCGCATCCAGGCGATTTCAAGTGCCAACACGTGGATGAAGGGCGGCAACGACGATACGTCATGGCTCTATGGGTACGATGCCTGGAACGATGCTCTCGTATACGCATAGGCCGGCGTCGAAAGCAGGTGCTCCGCGTCTTGCTTTGATCCACTCACTCGCCCTCGATCGCCGCGTCTGGGACGGCGTCGTCGATCGACTCGAGGGCGAAGCGGAGATCCTCACCTACGACCTCCGAGGGCACGGCCAGTCCCCCCGAACGAAAGGCCCGTATACCGCGCAGCTTTTCGCCCGCGATCTCGCGGAGCTGTTCGACCACATCGGTTGGGAGGAAGCGGCAGTGGCGGGCGCTTCGATGGGCGGCAACGTCGCGCAGGCGTTTGCGGCCGGTTATGCGCAGCGCGTGACGGCGCTTGGCCTGATCGACACGACTGCCTGGTACGGCGCCGACGGGGCGCAGAAGTTCGCGGAGCGTGCGGAGACCGCGCGGACGAAGGGTCTGCGGAGCATGATCGACTTCCAGCTGACCCGCTGGTTCTCGGATGATTTCCGTGCGAAGAATCCCGACGTGCTGCAGCGGACGTTCGACACGTTCGTCGCCAACGATCTCGACTGCTACGCCGCGTCGTGTGGGCTGCTCGGCGCGGCCGACACGCGTGCGGCGCTCGGCTCATTCAGGATGCCGGTCGCCATTGTCGTCGGCGAGGAGGATTACGCGACGCCGGTGGGGATGGCGAAGCACCTCCATGACGCGATTCCGCAGTCGTCGCTGACGATCATTCCGGGTGCCCGACACCTGACACCTATCGAGTTTCCCGATCGCATCGCCTCGGAGCTGCGTGGCCTTCTCGCGCGTCGCTGACGGCGCCTCGCTCGTCGCCCGGCTCGAGGCCGTTCCGTTCTCGGCGTGGCACCTCCGTGCGCGCATCATCGTCGGCAGCGCAACGTTCTTCGATGCCTTCGACGCCCTGTCGCTTGCGTTCGTGCTGCCGGTGCTTGTGCGGCTGTGGCAGATCACGCCAGCCGAGATCGGCTGGCTCATCGCGACGGGCTACCTGGGACAGTTCGTCGGCGCGCTCCTCTTCGGCGGTTTCGCTGAGCGCTTCGGACGCATTCGCAGCGTCTCGGCGGCGACGGCACTCATGTCGGTGATGAGCATCGCATGCGCGTTGGCCGGCAACTTTGCAACGCTCATCACGCTGCGGCTCATTCAGGGAATCGGCGTCGGCGGCGAGATGCCGGTCGCCGCTGTGTACATCAACGAGCTATCGAAGGCGCATGGCCGCGGCCGCTTCTTCCTTCTCTACGAATTGATTTTTCCCGTCGGACTGATGATGACCGGTCAACTCGGCGCGCTGCTCGTGCCGACCCTCGGCTGGCAGGTGATGTTTCTGATTGGCGGCGTTCCAGGCCTGATCATCGCAGTCCTCCTGCTTCAATTGCCCGAATCTCCACGCTGGTTGATCGGCAAGGGTCGATTCGCGGAGGCGGATGCGGTAATTCGCGAGATCGAGGCGAGCTCGCCGGGATCAGCAATCAGGGATCCGCGATCCGAAAATCGAACCGCCCAACCGCGAACCACCGAACCACGAACCAACGAACCGCCGACGCGTCTGGCGGAGCTCCTTGGCCCGCTCTATCGCGGCCGCACGGCGGTCGTCTGGTCGCTCTGGGCCGCCGCGTATTTCATCACCAACGGACTGAACAACTGGATGCCGACGCTGTACAGCAGCGTCTACCACCTCAGTCTGGGGCAGGCGCTACGCGCGGGAACACTGAACAACATCGCGCAGGTCGTCATCCTGATCGTGTGCGCGTTCGCGATCGACCGCATCGGCCGCCGTCGGTGGACGGTTGTCGGATTCGTCGTCGGCGCCGCTCTGCTGGCCCTGCTGGGAACCTTCGCCGCCCATTCCGTCGTATCTGTCATTACATTGGTGACGATCTCCTACGGCATTGTCGGCTCGGTTAACGCTGTGTTGTATCTCTACACCCCGGAGATCTATCCGACCCGCATGCGCGCGATCGGCACCGGCGCGGCGACGTGCTGGCTGCGGTTGGCATCGGCGGCAGGGCCCGTGCTCGTCGGTTATCTCGTTGCGGCCAGGGGCACCGGCGCGGTGTTCATGATGTTTGCTGCCGCCGGAGTGATTGGGGCTATCGCCGGGCTTGGCATGCTCGAAACGCGGAACCGGCGGCTGGAGGAATTGGCGCCATGAGAGTCGCAATCTTCGCGTTCGTCGCCGCGCTCGGCGTTGGTTCAGCGTACGCGCATCATTCCTACGGTGCGTATTACGAGAATCAGACCATCACTGTCGAAGCGACGATCGAGTCGATCCGGTTCGCCAACCCGCACGTCATCCTGACGCTTCGCACGGATACGGGTGAGATGTACACGGCGGAGTGGCAAAACCTGATTCAGCTTCGCCACGGCAAGGTCGGACCCGACACGCTGAAAGCCGGCGACCGCGTCATCGTGGTCGCGTCGCCGCCGCGTGATCCGTCATCCCACACGATCACACTCCTGCGTGAAATTCGTCGTCCCTCAGACGGCTGGATGTGGCGCCGCACTACTCGCCAATAATCTGGATGACAATCTCGCGATGTCGCGGGCGTGTGTCGAATTCAAGCAGCGCAATCTGCTGCCATTGGCCGAGCAGCAGTTCACCGTCTTTGAACGGAATTGTCACCGACGGGCCGACGAGCGCTGCGCGTACGTGACTCGAGCCATTGTCGTCGCCCCAACGCAGATGATGTCGATACTCGCGATTTCGCGGCGCAAGCGATTCGAATACGGCGTTCAAATCGTGCAGCGCGCCCGATTCGAATTCGATGGTTGTGAGACTTGCTGTTGATCCGACGACGAACACCGTTACGATTCCCGACTTGATGTCGGCCTCGGCAATCGTGCTCGCTACGATCTTCGTGACATCGTGTGCGTCGCCCTGACCCTTCGTCGAAATTTCATGCCTGTGCGTCGCGACCATGGTCGATCAATCCTCCGCCACGATGTGCGATGGTGCCGAGGGTGCGACGGTGCGGTGGTGCGTCCGAAAGTGCGAGGGTGCGAACCGTGCACTTCGAATGTGCGCCTCGCGACCTGCACCTCGCGACCTGCACCTCGCGACCTGCACCTCGTGACGTGCGCCTCGCGACCTGCACCTCGCGCCCCTGCACCTCGTGACGTGCGCCTCGCGACCTGCACCTCGCGACGTGCGCCTCGCGATTGTTGCGCCTCGCGATGTGCGCCTCGCGACGTGCGCCTCGCGACGTGCGCCTCGCGACGTGCACCTCGCACCTCGCACCATCGGACGCACTCTCGCACCACCCCACCGTCGCACCGTCGCACCGATGATTCACTCCAAGGCCTTGACGATTTCCTCGATCACCTTCTTCGCGTCGCCGAACACCATCATCGTCTTGTCCATGTAGAACAGCGGATTATCGACACCCGCGTATCCTGCGGCCATCGATCGTTTATTGACGATCACCGTCCGTGCCCTGTGGGCTTCGAGAATCGGCATGCCGTAGATCGGGCTGCCCGGCTGCTCCGCAAGCGGATTGACGACGTCGTTCGCGCCGAGGACGAACGCAATGTCGGTGTCCCCGAACTCCGCGTTGATGTCCTCCATTTCGAAGACCTGGTCGTAGGGAACCTCCGCCTCGGCGAGCAGGACATTCATGTGGCCCGGCATCCGGCCGGCGACCGGATGAATCGCGTAGCGTACCTTGATGCCCTTCTTGATCAACTTGTCGGCCATCTCTTTGGTTGCGTGCTGCGCGCGGCCAACGGCCAGCCCGTATCCGGGCACGATGATCACGCTGTCGGCATTGCTCAACAGAAATGCGACGTCCTCGGCGGATCCGGACTTCACCGCTTTCTGTTCGGTGCCGCCGGCCACAGTTCCATCGGCGCCGCCGAAGCCGCCAAGAATCACGCTGAAGAACGGCCGGTTCATGGCGCGGCACATGATGTAGGAGAGAATCGCGCCAGACGAGCCCACCAGCGAGCCGGCGATGATCAGCATCGAGTTGTTCAGCGAGAACCCGATGCCTGCGGCGGCCCACCCGGAATAGCTGTTCAACATCGAAATGACGACCGGCATATCGGCGCCGCCGATGGGAATAATGGTCAGGATGCCGAGGACGAACGCCGTTCCCGTCATCGTGATGAACGGTGGCCACTGGCCTTCCGGTGTGGCCGTGAAAAACAGCAGGCCGTTGCCGATCATGAACAGCGCAAGGAGCAGGTTGAGATAGTGCTGGCCCAAGAAGACGACGGGCGCGCTGGAGAACAGGCGGCTGTATTTGCCGAGACCCGCGAGTTTGCCGAACGCGATGATCGATCCGGAAAAAGTGATGGCACCGATGAACGTGCCGATGAACAGCTCCAGCCGATTGAAGGACGGAATCGGAAAGTCGATGTTGAACGCGCCCGGATCGTTGACCACGGCAAACGCAATCAGCACCGCCGCCAGGCCGACAAGCGAATGCATCGCCGCGACCAGCTCCGGCATCTGCGTCATCTGTACGCGTCGGGAAACGATGACGCCGATGACGGCGCCGACGAGCATGGCGCCGATCGCAAGATCGATGCGACGTGTGATCGCGAACGTCGTGAGGATGGCGATCGCCATCCCGATCATCCCGAACAGATTGCCGCGCCGCGCGCTGAGCGGATGGGAGAGTCCTCGAAGCGATAGGATGAAAAGGACGCTGGCAGCGAGATAGGAGAGGGCGACCTCGTTCGCCGTCAATCCTTCTTTTCCTTTTTCTTGAACATCTCCAGCATGCGCTGGCTGACGAGGAATCCGCCAAACGTGTTGACCGCGGCAAGCGCCACGGCCATTGTGCCGAGCAATGCGGCGGTATCTCCCGTTCCGGACCCGGCAGCGAGAATGGCGCCGACGAGAATCACGGAGCTGATCGCGTTCGTGACACTCATCAACGGTGTATGCAGCGCCGGCGTGACGTTCCACACGACGTGATAGCCGACGAACACCGCGAGCACGAACACCGTGAGGTTGACGACGGTGTGGTCGATGGCGCCGGTCATAGCACTCTTCCTTCGTCGCAGACGAGCGCGCCGGCGATGATCTCATCGGTGCGATTGATGGTGAGCATGCCGGTCTTCGCGTCGACCAGCAGGTTGACGAAGGCCAGCACGTTGCGGGCGTAGAGGGCGCTGGCATCGGCAGCCAGCATCGCCGGCAGGTTCGAGTAGCCGACAAGCGTGACGCCGTGCTTCACGACGACGCGATTCTTCTCGGTCAACGGGCAGTTGCCGCCCTGCTCGATCGCCAGATCGACAATGACAGAGCCAGGTTTCATCGCGCGAATCGTCTCCTCGCGCAGCAGCACCGGTGCCGGCTTGCCGGGAATCAAGGCCGTGGTGATGACGATATCCGCGGCGCGAGCGCGCTCGTCGATGAGCGCTGCCTGACGACGCTGGTAGTCCTCACCCATTTCCCGCGCGTAGCCACCGGCCGTTTCCGCCTGCCGGCGCTCATCGTCGGTGACCGGCACTTCGATGAACTTCGCGCCAAGCGATTCGACTTGTTCCTTTGTCGCAGGCCGGACGTCGAACGCCTCGATGACCGCACCGAGACGTTTGGCGGTGGCGATCGCCTGCAGGCCGGCGACGCCGGCGCCGAGCACGAGCAGACGCGCTGCTTTCACCGTGCCGGCGGCCGTCATCAGCATCGGCATGAAACGGCTGTACTCATTGGCCGCGAGAATGACCGCCTTATAGCCGGCGATGTTGGCCTGCGACGAAAGCACGTCCATCGTCTGCGCGCGAGTGATGCGCGGCAGTCGCTCGAGGGCGAACGCGGTCAGACCGCGTTGCGCGATGACCTCCAGACCGGAGCGATCGTGCGGCGCGAGCAGGCCAATGACGATGGTCTCCGGCCGCATCATCGAAATCTCGCACGGGTCCGGGCCGCGTACTTTCAGGACCAGATCGGCCTGGCCGTACACGTCGGCGGCCGCAAGGACGATCGAAGCACCCGCCGCGGCGAACGCCTCGTCTGGAATGTGAGCGCCGGTTCCAGCGCCGGATTGCACGATGACCGAGTGAACGTTGTTGCCTGCGAGTTTCTTGACGGTTTCAGGGGTGGCCGCGACGCGCGTTTCGCCCGGTCGAATCTCGGTAGGAATGCCGATCCGCATCGATACAACGTTTCAGTATGACACGGTCGTCGGAAGGGGGCCGCCTGCCGACGGCCCATCTTCAATGCGTGCCGGTTTGAAACGTATCGCAGCTTTCGATGGTCCCGCCGTCGAGGCCGCGCCGCAGCCAACGTACGCGTTCGGCTGACGATCCGTGCGTGAACGTCTCCGGGATCACTTCGCCGCGCGACATCCGCTGCAGCCGGTCGTCGCCAATGGCCGCTGCTGCGTTCAAACCTTCGTCGGCGTCGCCCGGCTCGAGCAGCCCGCGCGATTGCGCGTAGTGACCCCAAATGCCGGCGTAGCAGTCCGCTTGCAGTTCCAGACGGACTGAGAGCGCGTTGGACTGCCGGTCATCGGCCCGTTCACGCTGCGCGCTCACTGCCTCCGAGATGCCCATCAGGTTCTGCACGTGATGGCCGACTTCGTGCGCCACCACATAGGCCTGCGCGAAGTCGCCGGGTGCACCGAACCGCTGGTCGAGTTCGCGGAAGAACGACAAATCGAGATAGACCTTGCGATCGGCCGGGCAGTAGAACGGTCCAACTTCGGATCGACCGACGCCGCATCCGGACTGCGTGGCGCCATCGAACAGGACGAGTACCGGCGGGACATAGGCCTGGCCGCGTTGCCGGAAGACCTCACGCCACGTGTCCTCGGTGTCGCCGAGCACAACAGAAATGAATTTCGCCTGCGGGTCATCGTCGCGCACACCTGTGGTGCCGACGGTTTGATCCTGCGGCACGCTCGAGGTGCTGATCAGGTCCAGCGGATTGGTTCCTGTGAGCCAGGAAATCAACAGAAGCAGCACGAGACCACCTACGCCGCCGCCAACGGGGAGGCCGACCCCCATGCCGCCCATTCCCCGACGATCTTCAATGTTGCCGCTTTCCCGTCGTCCCTCCCATCTCATGTCGATCGTCCTCCGCGCGTAACAAATGCACGCAAGATACCGGCCTGAGCTGCTCAGCTATGATTCGGCGCAGATGGATCTCGGCCTTAAAAACAAAGTTGCAATCGTGACGGGTTCCAGCCGCGGTCTCGGCCTGGCGAGCGCGCGGGCGCTCGCGGCCGAGGGATGCCTCGTCTGTCTCTGCGGTCGAACGCAATCCACGCTGGAGCAGGCGCGGCGTGACGTCGCTGCCCGGGCCGTCGGGGACGAGCGGGTCATCGCCATCAGCGCGGACGTCAGCACGCCGCATGGCGTGAAGGCGGTGATCGACGGCACGGTGACCGCGTTCGGCGGCATCGACATCCTGGTTAACAACGTGGGACTGGCGCGTGGAGCGACGCTCGTCGACACGAGTGACGCCGAGTGGCAGGAGGCATTCGATCAGACGCTGTATCCCGCGATCCGCGCGTCACGTCTCGCCGTGCCGCACATGAAGCAGCGCGGCGGCGGGGCCATTGTGATCATCGCGTCCGTCTTCGGTCGAGAGGCCGGCGGGCGGATGACGTACAACGCCGTGAAAGCGGCGGAGATCAGCCTCGCGAAATCGCTCGCACAACAGCTGGCCTCATCCGATATCCGCGTCAACAGCGTGTCGCCAGGATCCATCCTGTTCGAAGGCGGATCCTGGTGGAAGCGCCAGCAGGAGAATCCGACAGCCATCGCCGAGTTCGTCAAGCGTGAGCTCCCGTTCGGCCGCTTCGGTACTCCTGAAGAAGTGGCAGACGTCGTCGCCTTTCTCTGCTCATCGCGCGCGAGCTGGATTAGCGGAACATCGGTCGTTGTTGATGGCTGCCAGAGCCGGGCGTTCTGAGCTGAGCAAGTTGGTGCGAGAGGTGCGAGAGGTGCGAGAGGTGCGAAAAGTGCGTCCGAAGGTGCGATGTGCGACGGTGCCGGGTGCGTAGTGTAGCGACCCACGCATTCGAAAGACTCGGTGCTCGGCTCGTCTATGACGTCATTGGTGAAGGAGCGACGACGATTGTTGTCCCTGGTGGCCCCGGGTTCGGATCCACCTATCTGCGCGACTCGATCGTTTCACTGGCCCATTCCAGGCGATTGGTCTTCATCGATCAACGCGGCTCTGGCCGCTCGAGTGGCGATGAGCGACCCCACGAGCTGACGATGCAGACGTTGGTTGACGATCTTGATGCGACCCGGGCTGAGACGAGCGCCGACAGCATCGACCTCATTGGTCACTCGTTTGGCGGCCTTCAATGCCTCTTTTATGCGCTTGCCAATCCGAACAAGGTACGTCGTCTTGCTCTTATCGACTCAGATCCGCCGACAGCGGTCGAGTGGCGCCGCTATCGCGAGGTATTGGCCGAACGCGACGATGAAGAACGTAATGGGATCTTGCAATCAATCGAATCACAACCTGGCTGGCAAACCAATCCAGACTCTCTCGAGACCTACTTTCGTACCTACGTACGGCCGTACTTCGCGCGTCCCGAGCGCGTCTCCCGGCTGCACTTTGGTTTCGGCCCTGATTCCTTCGAGAAATTGACCGTGACGACGCGGGCCATTCGTGAAGATCTTGGTGAATGGGACATCCGAGAGGCGCTCCGGACACTCACCATACCCACTCTCGTGATCTATGGCTCCGATACCATTTTCCCCGCGCTTGCGGTTGAGTCCACAATCCGTTCACTGCCGAATGCCCGCCTGGAAGTGATGGCGAACGTCGGACATTTTCCATTCTTAGAAGACCAGCCGACCTTTCTCACGCTCGTTGAAGACTTTCTCAGCGCAATCTGAAGCACCGTCGCACCATCGCACTTTCGGACGCCCCGTCGCACCATCGCACCTTCGCACTGTCGCACCGACGGTTCCGCATTTCAGCTCTGCACCCACAGCTTCGGCTTACCTGTCCCGTCGTCTGTGCCCTTGATGTACCAGTTCTTTCCCAGCGGATCGTGATCCATCGTGGTGACGAAGTCGAACGGCGCCTGGAACTCGATGTAATCGAAACCGGTGTCGGACGCAACGAGTTGATGCCATTCACCCGCGGGGATCAACACCAGGCTCCCCGGACCGACCGGCAGGGTGCCGCCGTCGTGCTTCACCTCGCCCACACCGTTTTCGATGAAATAGAAATGCTCCGGCGTAACCGAACTGCCTTGCGCGGCGCGGTGCACATGTCGCGGCGAATGTCCGTGCGGCGCATAGAGCATGCGACCGAGCTGCAGATCCCATGAACCTGAGAGTCCCGTTTCCTTGTTGACCCAGAACGTCCGCTCACGAATTCCCTTTTCGTCCACGAGCGATCTGAGTTGGCCCTCTTCGAAAAAATAGCCGGACGCTGCTGGGGCCGCTCCGGCCTTGCCCCTGTGCTTCGGCACAACGACGAGCAGCAGCATCAGCGGAGTTGAACCGGCGGTGACGGTCGCCTCCTCCGACGGCTCCACGTAGATGCCGGACCGCCGCTGTCCGACATGTTCTCGCGCCGCGCCAGCCGCGTTCGCGTGGCTGATGCGGGCGTTGTCTCCTTCGAGAATGTACGCGACCTGGGTTTTATCGCTCTCGCGGATGCGCACGGTCTTGCCTGGGTCGATCTCCTTTATCGCAACGTAGACTCGGGTTCCGTCCTCTGTCGGGTCGAGCACGTTCCTGCTGTGCCCTTCAGACAGGTGCTGCCGCGGCTTTGACTCAACGTCGATCACTTTGATCATGTGGCAGATAGTAATTCAGCTGCGCGCGTCTCGGCCTAACGCAGCCTGAAAGCGACCGTGACGGTCATCACCACGGGCACGGCCTCACCGTTCAAGAGCGTCGGCGTGAAGCGCCATTGGCGCACCGCATCGCTCGCCGCTGAATCCAGCAGCGGAACCGATCGCAGCACTTTGACTTCGCGAACCGAACCATCCTCTCCAATGACGGCTTCCAGAATGACAACGCCCTCGACGCGCGCCGCGCGGGCAATGGGCGGATATACCGGCGCCACGTCGGTGAGCTTTTGCGGCGGTTTGATGTTGCCGCCGACATGAATTGGCTCCTGTGAGGACATCGGCGGCGGTGGAGGCGGAACATCGGCAATCGCGCAGCTGTCACAGTTGCCGAAACTGATGATGCCGTGAACGATCGGCGCCGCATCCACGTCCGGCGCGATCGCCGGTTCGGGCTGGATGCTGTTCGGCACATCGAGCGGTGCGGCGTCTGTCTGTGCGGGCTGAACGACCTGCGTCGACTTCACGGGCGCAGGCGGCGGCGGTTGGGGTGGGGGAACAACCTGAATGAACTCCGTAGCTGTGCGCGGAGCAGGCAATTCATCCGTGGCAAGCACCGGCACCATCACCGCCGCACACGCGGCGAGCACGTGCACAACGATCGAGAGGGCGATCGTGTAGGTTCGCATTCGGCCTCCTGACAAGCATTGGAAGCCGCGCCGGCGTGGCCCTGTTACGTGATTGGACTCCGAGGACGCGCGGTTGTTCCGCGACGCGCGAATGTCAGGTAGTAGACGGGCAAGCCGGCCAGCACGATGCCCAACGTGACGCCCGTCCACAGCGGATCACCGATCAGTGCGCTGGCGACGAGATAGACGCAGGCGGCAATAAAGATCGCCGGAACGATCGGATACCCAGGGACGCGATACGGGCGCGCAAGATCGGTGCGGCGACGAAGGCGGTACAGGCCAGCGACAGCAAGGCCGTAAAACGGCCAGATGGCGAGCACGAACGTGTCGGCAATCTGCTCGAAGGTTCCGGTCAGCACGAAGACGATGCCGAGCGCCGCGCTGAACAGGATCGAGATATATGGCGTTCGGTACCGCGGATGCACACGGCCAAGCGTCTTGAAGAACAAGCCATCTTCGGCGGCCGCATAGAACAGGCGCGGAGCGCCGAGCAGATCTGAATTGACGGCGCCGAACGTCGAGATTGCCACGGCGATCGAGACGAAGCTGGCGCCGATCGGCCCCACGAGTGCCGACATCGTGTCCGCCGCAATCAGCGGCGACTTTGCGACCGTTTCAATCGGCAGGACGTACATGAACGCGGCGTTGGTCGTCAGGTAGATCGCGATGATGGCGAGTGTTCCGCCGATGATCGCCCGCGGCAGGGTCCGCTCGGGGTCGCGCACCTCACCAGCAAGAAATGACAGATCGCCGAAACCGTCGTACGCCCACAGCACGGAGATGAAAGCGAGGCCGAACAGGCCGGGACTGAATAGTGCGAGGTGCGATGGTGCGGCGTGCGAAGGTGCGTCCGACGGTGCGAGGGACGAAGGTGCGAAGTGCGCGAAGGATGCCCCCGCGGCGCTGCCGAAGATGATCGCGGCGATGGCAATCAACGCGAGCGCCGCGAATTTCGCCGCGCTTGTCACACCAGTCATCAGCGCGCCGGTCTGGACGCCGCGTACGTTTGCGAGCGTGGCGACGACGATCCCGGCAATCGCGCAGTAATCGGCGGCCGCAGCGTGAACGAGGGGATCATAGCCAAGCGACCGCAGGAAATACTCGCCGAACACTGTTGCGATGCCGCTGAGTCCGGCGGCGCGAATGAGCACCAGCTCCGACCAGGTGAACACGAACGCGGCCGGTCGTCCCCATGCCTCGCGAATAAACACGTAAAACCCACCCGCCTGCGGCAGCGACGAGGCAAGCTCCGCCATGGAGAGCGCGCCGCATAACGTCACGACCCCGCCAAGGACCCAAACGGCAAGCATCAGCGTCGGATCCGGCACGCGCGCGGCGATCTGGGCCGGCGTCCGGAAGATGCCGGAGCCGATCGTCATGCCGATGACGAAACCTACGGAACTCCAGAAGCCGAGACGGCGACTCAGCTGCATGACGTCATTTAGGGTATGCGAAGACAGGCATGCGGAATGCTCTCGGCCGCTGCGAGATGTAGATGCGGACCTTCAGGTCAGCGTAAAGGGAGGGCGAAACGTGGCTGTTGCAGCGACGAAATATTCAGAACGCGTGAACGTCGGGCGAGTGGAGCGCTGGTTGTCGATGGCAGCCGGGGGCGCATTGGCGGCGTACGCGCTCAAGCGCCGCGAGCTGCCCGGCGGCGCGGCTGCGATTGCAGGCGCTGCGCTGCTGTATCGCGGCGCGACAGGACACTGCGATGTGTATCACGTGCTCGGAATCAACCATGCCAATGGCGAGAGCGCGCGCGAGTACGGTACCGGCGTCCTCGCCGATCGCGGCTCCGATACGCGCGCCCAGCTCGGCGGCTTGCGCGGCATTCACGTGGAAGAGTCGGTGACCATCAATCGGCCACTCGCCGAGCTCTACCGCTTCTGGCGCGACTTCGAGAACCTACCGACGTTCATGAATCATCTCGAGTCCGTCTCGACGCGCGAAGAGGGTGTCTCGCACTGGACCGCGACCGGCCCCGCCGGCATGCGCGTCGAGTGGGACGCACGCATCATCAACGAAGTACCGAACAAGGTGATCGGATGGCAATCGCTCGACGGATCGACGATTTCGACCGCCGGCTCGGTGAACTTCGACGAGGATCCGCACGGCACGCGCGTCACCGTCCATCTGCAGTACAACCCGCCCGGCGGAAGGCTCGGTGCGGCCGTTGCCTGGATGTTCGGTGAAGAACCGAATCAGACGATTCGCGAAGATCTCCGCCGCTTCAAGCAACTGATGGAAGCGGGGGAGATCCCGACAACCAAGGGCCAACCGTCCGGGCGCCGATAGCGAGAAGGCGGGTCTTTTCAGACCCGCCAGATTGTTCGAGGGTTTCACATGAAAGCTGTCTGCTGGGAAGGTCGGGGCGACGTTCGCGTCGAAACCGTCCCCGACCCGACTCTCTTGAATCAGCGCGACGCCATCGTGCGCATCACGTCCACGGCGATCTGCGGATCGGATCTCCACCTGTACGATGGGTTCATCCCGACGATGCAGGCCGGGGACATCCTTGGGCACGAGTTCATGGGCGTCGTCGAGGACGTCGGTCACGGCGTCACCAATCTGAAAAAAGGGGATCGCGTCATCGTTCCGTTTCCGATCGCCTGCGGCCGCTGCTTCTTCTGCACGCACGACTTGTATTCGTGCTGCGACAACTCGAACCCGAACGCATGGATGGCCGAGAAGTTCTATGGCTATACGGCTTCGGGGCTGTTCGGCTACTCGCACATGCTTGGTGGCTATGCCGGCGGTCAGGCCGAATACGCGCGCGTGCCGTTTGCGGATGTCGGTCCGTTCAAGGTGCCCGAGCATCTCAGCGACGATCAGGTCCTTTTTCTCACCGACATCTATCCGACCGGCTTCATGGCCGCTGAGAACTGCAACATCCAGCCGGGCGACACGGTGGCTGTGTGGGGCTGCGGTCCCGTCGGTCAGTTCGCGATCCGCAGCGCATTCCTGCTTGGCGCGGGCCGCGTCATCGCTATCGACACGGTGCCCGAGCGCCTCATGATGGCCAATCAAGGCGGCGCCGAGACGCTCGACTCGATGGACCCGGATGTCTTCTACAAGCTGCGCAACATGACCGGTGGCCTCGGTCCCGACGCGTGCATCGACGCGGTCGGCATGGAAGCGCACGGTCCACACATCGACTACCTCTACGACAAGGTCAAGACGATGGCGATGATGGCGACCGATCGCATCAGCGCTTTGCGCCAGGCGATCCATTCGTGCCGCAAGGGCGGAACCGTCTCGGTGCCCGGCGTCTACGGCGGCTTCCTCGACAAGATGCCGTTCGGCGCCGCGATGAACAAAGGTCTGACGATCAAGACCGGGCAGACGCACGTCCACAAATACCTGCCTCGGCTGCTGCGCTACATCGAAAGCGGAGCGATCGACCCGTCGTTCGTCGTCACCCATCGTGTGTCGCTCGAAGAGGCGCCGCACATGTACCGGACGTTCCGCGACAAGAAGGACGGCTGCATCAAGGTGGTGATGAAGCCTCACTGATCGGGTAAAATCGTGCGCGCTGCAATATCAGTTTTCCGGGAGACTTATGGCGCGCACGATCGCTCTGATTACGCTCGCGGTGACGATTTCGCTGGCGACGGTGGGTGCTCAGCTCGGCCCGCAGGGCGGTCCGACCAACAAGAACACGACGCCGCCGCCCGGCGTCCAGCCGCTGCCCGTCGATCTCTTCACGAGCAAAAACTTCTATCTCGACGAGAAGTACTGGCTCGACAAGCGGTATGCGCGGTGCAACACGCCGCGTGCGCTGACGGACATGGTGCGCGATCAGCGCTTCGGCGCCTGGGGCGACTGCAACCTCGATCGGCCCATCGATAAGATCGTCAGCCCCTATCCCTACAAGACAGCCGAGGAGCATTACAACGCGCTGCTCGCCAAGGCGAAGGAGCATGGCGGGCCGACCAAGCACACGCGCGCAACACTCCCGAACTGGGACGGCCACTATCGACGCCTGAATCCGGAGGAGCAGTGGATCTGGGGCCGCAATCTGCAGACCGCGACGATGCTCTCCCTGCTCACGCCGGAGTACCGCAAGCGGATGGTGCAGCAGAACTACCACGAGGTGGTGAATAACTCGCCGCAGTGGGATGCCTCCTTCTGCTATCCGGAAGGGTTCATGCGGTGGTGGGCGGAAGCATCGCTCGGTGGTGATATCGAGGTGATGATGACGCCCGACCAGGTGCAGTTTCTCAGCGGCATCGCCGACAACTTCCTGCGGCGCGTCCTGGTCGGACGGCAGCATGTGATGAAAGTGCCTCAGTGGTACGGCGAGACCGTCGGCTTCTGGGATGGCAATACACTCGTTGCGTGGACCGCGAACGTGCAGGGGTGGACGCTCTCACACTCGATGTTCGAATTCAGCAACAGCACGGAAACGATCGAGACGTTCACGCCGAGCGCCGACGGTAAGACGATCACGGTAGACACCACCTTCTACGATCCAGAGGCGTTCACGCGTCCGCTGCACACGGTGACCCCGTGGCAGCTTCGCTCGCCGCTCAGCGATCCGGAGTGGCGGTTCAACTTCGTCGAGTGCCGCGTGCAGAGCACGATCGTCAACGGGCCCGACGGCAGGCCGACCGAACTCATCCCGGGCGAACCGGGTTTCATCGATTACTTCGGGCGCCCGTGGGCACAGAACTGGGAAGAGCACTTCGAGAAGGGATGGGATATCCCGGATAAGTTCAAGCAGCAGTAATTCATTAGCGATTAGCGATTAGCGATTAACGATTAGCGATTAACGATTAGCGATTGTGATTCGTGATCTTGTGATTGTGGGGGAATTCGTGAAGAAGCTCTTTTTCGCAGCCGCCGCGGCGCTGATGATTGCCGCGCCCGCGTTTGCTCATCATTCATTTGCTATGTACGACCAGACGGTCACCAAAACGCTTTCCGGCAAACTGACGCGCTACGTTCCGGGAGCGAACCACGCGCAGATTCTGTTCACCGTTGTCGACAACGACGGCAATCCGGTTATGAAGAACGGAAAGCCGATGCAGTTCGGTGTGGAGACGGGGTCCGCGATCGCCATGGCGCGCAACAACGTCACGGTGAAGACGATGTTGGAAGGCACCTACCTCACGGTGCGGTACTTTCCGCTGCGCGACGGTCGGGACTTCGGTGCGCTCGCCGGGATGCTGGTGACCTGTGGGAAAACGATGCCGAAGGGGGGCTGCACGCCGGAAACGGGCCAGCGGCTGATCGGCGATTCGTTCAACGCTCAATAGGGATTCGCGATTGTTGATTTGTGATTAGCGATCACGAATCGCCAATCACGAATCGCAAATCGTCACATTTCGTTGTTCTTCTCCGCTTCTCGATACGTCCGCGCCGTCAGCGGCGCTGACGGTCCCGCCATCTCCGATTCACTTTCGCGGCCTTCCCTTGCCTCGTCGCCATCCGCTGGCGCCGGTCCTGGCAGCAGCTGGTTGATCAGCGCCATCGTCTCCGCGAACAGTTCCGGCGCGAGTGTCCGCGCGAGAATCGCCAGCTTTGCCTGCACCGTAATCACGAGCTCCGCGTCGCCGTAGCGGCACGCGCGGATGATCTGCCGCGCGGCGCGCTCGGGCGCGATGCTGGCAAGCGGCAGCGAATCCGAGATCGCAAACCAGGCGTACTCCTGCGGGCGGTGACCCTTGAACATGGCGTTGACGGGCGAGCCGGTGCGCATCAGCCCAGGATAGACCGACGTGACGAGGATGTTATGTCGCGCGAGCTCCGCGCGCAGTCCGTCGGAGAGTCCTGCCAGTGCGAACTTGCTCGCCGAGTACGGCACGAGGTGCGGCACGCTGATGCGTCCACCGATCGAGGAGATGTTGACGATGCGCCCGGCGCCCTGGCGGCGCATGTAGGGGATTGCCGCGAGAATCATGTAGAGCGGCCCCCAGAAGTGCGTCAGCATCGCATCTTCGTAGTCGCTGACCTTCATGTGGTCGATCGGACCGACCTGGATGATCCCGGCGTTGTTGATGAGAACGTCGACGGTGCCAAAGCGATCGATGGCCATGGCGACAGCGCGCTCGGCCTGATATCGGGAACGGATGTCGGCCGTCACCGGCGCCACCTCGGCGAACGGCTGGCGCGCCTGGATGTCGCGCATCGCACGGGTGAGCTCTTCTTCGTCGCGCGCGACAAGGGTGAGGCGGGCTCCTTGATCAGCTATCTGGCGCGCCATGACGAGGCCCAGGCCACGCGACCCGCCGGTAATTACTACAGACTTGCCGGCAAAATCGTACGGGGCGCGGCGCCGCCACATCTGTGCGGCGGCAAACGCGCCGACGCCCACGGCGCTGAACGCGAGCATTCGTTTCTGTTGTTGCGTGAGCATGTGGGCCACGCTCGCAAACGACGAACCACCGAATCGGCGACCACGCGAACCACCGATGACCCACGCGCGCGTTGGACTTTCGCCGTTTGTGCGCTACCATCTCCCGCTATGCTGCCTGCCAGGCGTACGGACCCTGCTCACGATCAGACGCTGCAGGCCGTCGTCGCTCGCCTGACAGGCGGCCTTACAGAGCGCGCAGACACTCCTGACGGCTGGGTCACGGCGGTGCGTCGCATGGCGCCGAGTGCGCCCCGGTATGCTCCCTTTCCCGACAACGTGGATGCACGGCTGCGGCAGGTTCTTGGGGCGCGCGGCATCGAGCAGCTCTATACGCATCAGGCCGCAGCTGTCGAACATGCGCTGGCCGGACGGAACGTCGTCGTTACGACACCGACCGCCTCGGGCAAGACGCTCTGCTACAACGCCCCGGTGCTCACCTCGATTCTGAAGGACCCGTCAGCACGCGCGCTGTATCTCTTTCCGACAAAGGCGCTTGCGCAGGATCAGCTGGCGGAGCTGCACGACCTCGCCGATCGGTTGTCCCACCTCTCAGAGCTTGAGATCGGCGTCTTCACATACGACGGGGATACGCCGCAGGATGCACGCCGGGCCGTTCGCGGCCGCGCGCACGTCGTGCTGAGCAATCCCGACATGGTTCACTCGGGCATCCTTCCTCACCATCCACGCTGGGCGAAGCTGTTCGAGAATCTGCGCTATGTCGTGATCGACGAGCTGCATGCGTATCGCGGTGTATTCGGCAGCCACCTGACCAACGTATTGCGGCGGATGCGGCGCATCTGCCAGCACTATGGATCGAATCCGACGTTTATCTGTTCGTCGGCGACCATTGCGAATCCGAAGGAACTGGCTGAAGCGCTGGTCGAGCGGCCGTTCGAGCTCGTCTCCGAGAGCGGCGCGCCGCGCGGCGAAAAGTTTTTCCTGTTCGTGAATCCTCCGGTAGTCAACCAGCAGCTTGGCATCCGGCGGTCGTATCTCGCTGAAACAAGGCGCATCGCCGGTGAGTTCCTGAAGCGGCAGCTGCAGTTGATCGTCTTCGCGCAGAGCCGGCTCACGACCGAGATTCTGACGACCTATCTGAAGGACGATTTCGGCGGTCAGCCGGGGACGCCGGATCAGATTCGCGGCTATCGCGGCGGCTATCTGCCGCAGCGCCGGCGCGAGATCGAGAAGGGGCTGCGCGAGGGAAGCGTGCGCGCAGTCGTATCGACCAACGCGCTGGAGCTGGGCATCGACATCGGGGCGCTCGATGTGTGCGTCATGGCTGGTTACCCGGGCACCATCGCCGCAACATGGCAGCGCGCCGGCCGCGCGGGACGGCGGAGCAGCCGCTCAGCCGCGGTGCTCGTCGCCAGCAGCGCGCCGCTCGATCAGTTCGTCGTGCGTAATCCGTCGTATTTCTTCGATGCGCCGCCGGAACACGCGCTGATCAATCCCGACAACCTGCACATCCTCGTCGATCACGTGAAGTGCGCGGCGTTCGAGCTGCCATTCACGACGTCGGAGCAGTACGGCCGGCACAACGTGCAGGAGGTGCTCGGCGTTCTCGAAGAGAGTGGGTTTGTTCATCGGGCGGGTGATGAAGAAGAAGGCACCTGGCAATGGACGAACGAATCGTATCCAGCGGATGCGGTGAGCCTCCGATCGATCTCGTCGGATAACTTCGTTGTCGTCGACACGACGAACGGTGCCGACGTGATCGGCGAGACAAGCTTCAACAGCGGACCGCCAACGCTGCACGAGAAAGCGATCTACATCATCGAGGGGACGCTGTATCAGGTCGAGAGGCTCGACTTCGACGGCCGCAAGGCGTACGTGCGGCGGATCGACTGCGACTACTACACCGACGCCATCACCTACACGAAAGTCACGGTCTTGGATACCTTCGGTCGCGGTGATGTAGAGGCCGGCCTTCAGGCCGGCCTGCGGTCGCATGGTGAGGTCCACGTGTCGTCGCGCGTCGTCGGCTTCAAGAAGATCAAGTTCTACACGAACGAGAATGTCGGCTCGGGTGAGCTCGATTTGCCCGAGCAGCAGATGCACACCACCGCGTACTGGCTGACGGTGCCGAAGGCGGTGATGGGCGCGCTGCCATACGCGCCCGACGATCGGCGCGATGGCGTCGTCGGCCTCTCGTTCGCCATGCGTCAAGTGGCGCAGCTGCTGCTGATGTGTGATCGGCAGGACATTGGTATTTCGATTGGGAATGGGGAGGAGAAGGAGCTTCCCGACGAGCCGCGCATCTTCATCTACGACAACTATCCCGGCGGCATCGGCTTCAGCGAGCCGCTATACGGCATGCACGACGATCTGCTGTCACGCACGCGTGAGCTTATCGCCGGATGCGAGTGTCAGCATGGTTGCCCGACGTGCGTCGGTCCGGTCGGCAATACCGGTCCATTGGCAAAGATGGTCGCGCTGCGGATTCTCGATCTGATCGCAGAAGGCGCCCGGACCTTGGCTGCTTCCGCATGACGTCGCTAGCCGATCGCCTTCGCGGGGTTGTTGGGCCGCCTAAAGGCGGTCCCTACGAAAACGACGATCGTTCGGGCGAAGGCGATGATCGTAGGGACCGGCTTCAGCCGGCCCGCAACGATGCGGCGGAGATCCTTGGCGGCGAATGGCGGGAATCGCGCGGAAGGAAGTTCCTCCTCGTCGAGCGGAAGTACTCACCCGGCTATCGTCACGGACGGGTCGCCGTCGCCGATTGCCTTCCGCCATGGCCGCGCGTCGAATTGCTCGGCGGCGCAACAGGGAAGACCGTTTTTCTCGATCTGGAAACGACTGGTCTGGCCGGTGGCGCAGGCAGCTACGCATTTCTCGTCGGCTGCGGATGGTTTGATGGCGGAACGTTCCGACTGCGCCAGTTGTTCCTGTCAGACTTTGCCGCCGAGCGCGCACTGCTCGAATCGTTCGCAGAGCTCGCGGACGGTGCGGACTGCGTCGTCACGTATAACGGCAAGTCCTTTGACCTGCCGCTGATCGAGACTCGGTTCGCGCTGCAGCGCATGGAGACGCCCTTTGCCGGCCTGCCGCACATCGACATGCTGCATCCCGCGCGGCGAATGTGGCGCGACGAGGAGGTGGAGTGCCGGCTGACGTATCTGGAGCAGGCGCTCTGCGGCCACGAGCGCCAGGGCGACGTCCCGGGTTTCGAGATCCCCTCGCGCTACTTCCACTACGTGCGCAGCGGCGACGCGCGTCCGCTTGCGGCGGTCCTCGAGCACAATCGGCTCGACATCGTGTCGCTGGCGATGCTCACGGCGCGCGCCTCGCAGATGCTCGACGAAGGACCGTCTGCGGCGACGACATCGCGCGAGGCCTGTGGCATGGGTCGACTCTACGAGCGTGCGGGATTGCTCGAACAGGCGCTCGCCTGTTTTCAGCGTGCGCGGACAGTCGATGCGATGCGTGCGGCCGCGATCCTGCTGCGTCGTCTGCGTCGATATGAGGAAGCGGCGTATGCGTGGCGCGAATTGATCGCCATGCGCGGCTGCCCGGCCGCCTACTCACGCGAAGCGATGGAAGCGCTCGCCGTGCACCACGAGCATCGTGCGCGCGATCTCGAAACCGCGCGCGACTTTGCTCTGCAGTCGCTGCAGTGGCCGACGACGGCAGCACGTCAACAGGCCGTCAAATATCGTCTGGCGCGTCTCGACCGCAAGCTGGGATCGGGCACGTGCAGTATTCCCTTTTGACTCGCTGCAATTCGATTACATTCAAGACTTTGCGGACCTGACCCAGACGCTGTCCGCGGCGTTGACGAGCGGCGGAACGCGATTGGCGATTCGCGCCAGCGCCGCCGAGGTGTGCACCAGCGCGCGCAGGTGCGTCGGCAGAAGCGCTGCTTCCGCCGGCTGGGCGTTGAGCGAGAAGAACCCGTCTGCTGACAGGTGCGTGGGACCGATCGCGCTGTCGAAGGTCTGCCGCAGTTCCGACGGCGACCAGTAGCGCACTTCAAACTTCTCGGGTTCCCGGAAGCGGCGGCGTGCCTGCTGGATCATGGAGCGCAGACCGTAGACGTTCGGCATCTGCACCAGCGCAATGCCGCCGGGCACGAGCATGCGGCTGATATCGGCGGCGGCGCGGCGCGCGTCCGGTTTCGAAAAGTGCTGCAGCACGCTGTACGAGAACGCCGCGTCGACCGACGCACTCTGCAGCGGTAGATGCCGGGCGTCGCCGACCACGAAATCCGCCGCGATGCCAAGCTGCTCGCATACCGCACGCGCCGCAATCACTGCCTGCAAGGAGGGGTCGACGCCGATCGGCCGGTAACCTCGACGCGCCGCGGCGATCGTCCAGCGTCCCCAGTTGCAGCCGACATCAACCAGCGTCCTGCCATTCCCTTCGGACAGCGGCAGGTCCGGGATTGGATAAGTCGGCAGACGTCCGATGAGAGACCGATAGAGATTGCCGCCGGTGGCGCCGATGCTTTCCTGCACGAATGGATGGACGCCGTCAACGTGCGCGGCGGCGCGCCAGTCGTCGGGAAGGGCGCCGGACCGCGCGACGTCGAGCGCCAGCAGCGCCGCCCAGTGCGTCTGCGGCACGTCGTCGCGAAGCAGTACCGGTATGCCTTCGATGGTGAGGTAGCGATGTCCTTGAGGACAGGAGAGCGAGGAACCGGACGGGATCAGCGGCTGCTGATCCCGTGGACACGCCAGGAGACCGAGTGCGTGTGCCGACAGCACCGCCTAAGCGGTGACGTCCGCCTTCGCCTTGGCAGCAGGCTTCTTTGCCTTGGTGCCGCTCGAGCTCGTGGGGCGCTTCGCCGCCTTTGCAGTTGCGGCGGCGGTCTTCCGCTGCGCGGAGGTTTGCGCACCGAACTTCTTGGTGAACCGCTCCACGCGGCCTTCGGTGTCGATCAGCTTCTGGCGGCCCGTGAAGAACGGGTGGCAGGCCGAGCAGATTTCCAGGTGCAGCTCGGGTTTCGTCGAGCGCGTCTTGAAGGTGTTGCCGCAGGCGCACCGCACCTCGACCTCTTGGTACTTCGGATGAATCCCTTCCTTCACGATGTCCTCTCTAATCAGGTGTCGAAACGACCATTATACAGGGCCGCATGCCTGCAACGGGATCCAGCGCTCTTGCGAAGACACCACCGTTTCTGTTCCGACAAAGTCCACTTCCACGGCCAGGCCAAGGTCACGCCGATCCGGCTTCCCGACGTCGGCGGGTCGCCAGGTTCGCGAGACCTCGGTGTCGAACGCGATGCGTGACTGCCCGGCCGGCAGCTCGTAGGCTCGTCCGTTGACGTCGGTGTCGGTCAGGAACTCGTCGACCAGCGTCTGACATGCCGTTGTGATGCGCACCTTGACCGGGTGGGTCGCGATGTCGGGATGTTCGACGTGGAAGCGCAGCACGAGATGCTGGGTAGGCGCGTTCACAGCGAACGCGGCGCGCTTTCGCGTCCAGCGAAACGACCCGTGTGGCAGCCGTTCGCCGGGGTAGGTCCCGGTGATGTAGTCGTGGTTCGTCACTTCGGCACGCGTGACCGGCTTCAGGGGCCCGCGCGCGAGCACGAGCTGGCCACTCGCATATAAGACGGCGATTGTGGCGCCCGCGATCCAGGCGGAGGCCGGGATCCGGGAGCGGGGATCCGGGATCCGGGGGTTCGAGGGTCGTGGGTTCGTGAGGTTCGCGAAGCGCGCGACGAGATAGAAGAAGAGCAGGAGCACAATCGGGTTCTGCGTCGGGACACCCAACAACGAGGCAATGCCGACGCCGATCAGCAGACCGCGCAATGTCGCCACCTCAACCCGATGTTCCGCCGGCGTGCGGCGTGTCAACACAATCCACGCAATCAGCAGCGACCACGCGATCACAGACAGCCCGCCGACGATACCGAGCTCGACCAGCTGATGACGCCACCAGTTCTGCGCATTGTCGAACGGCAGCCGATCGTGCGCCAGTATTCGCCAGTAGTCCGATGCCATCCAGTTGAAGCTGCCGATACCCACACCCGTCCACGGATAGTCGCGCAGCATCCGCGTTGCCACCGTCCCATATCCGCCCCGTGACCAGAGGTCAGCGAACGGCACATCGACGCCGGCGGCCATGCGCCGCACGGGCCCTATTGCGCCAGCCAAGGCAATCACCACGAGCACCAGTGCGGCAGCGCCGGCGAGCAGCGAGGACATATTGGCTCGCTCTTCGCCCGTTCGCCTGCCGACGCGCAGGAGTTCGTAGACGAGCAACACGGTGCCGAGCGCGCCGCAGACAAACGCCGTGCGCGAGCCCGACATCCACGCTCCTGCCCAGTTGATGGCGAGCGCGGCGGACTGCCAGATTCGGACATGCCGCGGCCGCAGCGCTGGAATGGCCACGAAGGCCAACGGGCCCGCCAACGCAGCGATCGCGCCGTAGGCGTTTGCGTCGAGCAGCGTGCCGGCTGCGCGGCGCAGATCCGGCCACACGCCGCCGCTGAGAAACCCGATGTTCACTGTGCCCTGATAGATCGCCACCAGACTGGCGATGGTGGCGCCCGTCAACAGGCCGAGGACGGGATCGGGGATCCGGGATCCGCGATCTGTTGGGTTCTGGGTCTCGTTCGCAAACAGCCAATCAAGCCACAGCACGCCCACCAGCTGCGTGATGGCGACATAGAGAATCCAGCTTTCGACCTGAGGGGTGCTCAGCATCGCCCACGTGTCGAGAGCGCCGATGTCGCGCAGCGTGCCAAGGCGGAGGCCGGCTTCGCGCACGATCATTACGGGCCAGCCGATTGCTACGGTCAACGCCCAGGTGCCGAGCAGCAGTGCCCACCACGGCGGGAGGGCCCAGCGATCGCGCGGAATACGTGGCAGTAGAGCGCCGAACAAGCCAGCAAGCAGCGCGGTGTAGAACACGTTCAGCGCAGCAACCCCGAGCAGCCACGTGAGCAGCGCAGGCGCGAGCGGAACAAGAACCATCAGAACCGCAGGCGCAATCGATGGCCAGCGTCGCGACCCGATGAATGCGCCGCCGAACAGCACGATCGTCAGGATGCCCACTCGCCAGCCGGCTGCCGGATCGACAAACAGGTGGAGTGGAATGGCGAGCGCGAGTGCAATCAGCACCAGACGTTTGATCCCGGCTTCCAGCGCGGACGCGGCAGCCGGATCAGAATTCATGATGTTGATCCCAGCGACGTGAGCCGCCGGAGCCGTCGCCCAGCAGATCCTCCGCAGTTTTCCTGAAGGCGATGAAGTTATCGGCCGGCAAACCGAGGAGGGAATCCGAGTGAACGAGCTTCGGGTGGAGTACGCGCTCCGCAATGCGATGTACGCTGCCCGGCGGCCGCACGAAGGGAGCGTTGCGCGCCGGTTCACCGGCCGCGCCGCCGTCGTTCCTCAGCGCCACGTATTGCCGATGTGTCGCGATGTATCGCGCTAGCTTTCGAATGGCGGCGTACGCCGCCGTATCGTCAAGCATGACGACGCCGCCAACGCGCAGCAGACGATCGACGTAGAAAAAGTCGATCATCGCGTAGTCGAAGGTATGCCAGCCGTCGATCAGCGCGAGGCCTATCTTCGTCCCCTCGGTTTCCAGTCGCGGAAGAGCAACGTGCGAGGACAGCGCGTGAAACTCGACGAGAGATGCGAAGCCGGCACGCTCGAGCGTGAACAGACCGGCGCCCTTCCAATGTGTCAACTGGTGCGGATCGATGACGATGTGTCTGCGGCCGCCGACTTCCGCGAGCGCTTCGCAGATGAACAGCGCCGAGACCCCGTATGCACAGCCGATCTCCAACGTCACTTCGGGACGCAGCTCGCGGATGAGGCGCTGCAATGCTTCGCCTTCGGCAATCGATATTTCGCTGTGGATCGGGATCTCCGTTCCATCGCGTGCGACGACGCGCCGCTTCTCGAGAACTTCGGCGAACACCGGATTCACGGTTTGACCAGGATCAGCGTCATCTGCACGCCGTTCGAAGACCAGCGCTGCTGCCATCCGGCCGTTTCGCGCACGAAGGCAGGCCAGCACTCGTGATGCGGCGTCTGGCTGCCGGGTGTGCCGAACACTGCGGACACCGACCCTGGCGCAGGCGGTTGGACCTGCGGCGGAGGCGGGAGAAACCAGTTCGCGTTGTCGAGGATGAGCAGGCCCCCATGCTTGATTTTCGGCGCAATACCACGCGACAGACAGCCTCGCGGCGCTGAATCAACAAGTGCGTAGTCGAGCGTTTCGTCGCCGAACTGATCGACGGCGCGAACGACCGGATTGCGATGCATCTCCTGCTCGTCGCCCTCGCCTTCGAAGTCGTGCGGGATCAGACGGTAATCGACGTTGGTCAGATGCTCGGCGCGCAGCGTTGCAGCGACGCGCGCGTAGTAGGAAGGGTCCGTCTCGTAGCTCACCAAATGTCCAGTGCGTGCGGCGAAGAAGCGCGTGGTGTTGCCGCTGCCCCATTCGACACCGAGGCTGTCGGTCCGAAGCAGACGCTCGAGATCGCGTATGGCGGCAGGCGTGAGCGAGGGTTCTTCGGGATGAATGGCGGCGCGAAGCGCGGCCTGGATTCGATATCGCAGATACTGGGGGGTCCAGTGATCGAAGCGCCGGTTTCTGAGTGAGAAGGTCGTCTTCGGACGAAAATCCACCTGCGACGCAGTGTAGTCTACAATCTCCGCGACCCTTCGAATGATCGTTGCGCACGTCGGCCCTCCGCCGCGGCGAGTGGGCGGACCTCCGGGCTACCTTCATCAGCTGCAGGCTGGCGCGTCAACGGATCCCCATCCACGTCACGACGTACGGTTTCCACCTCCTGCCGGGGCCGCACGCGTCGAGCGCCCGCGGCAACCGACAGGGCTGCTGACGCGCATCCGCCGAAAGCTGTTCGGACCGAAATTTTACCGACCGTCGACATCCGAACTATCGCAACCAGGTGGAATTGCGCATCGCATGCTCGAGACCGCGGCAAGTGACATCAGGGTAGACGCCGCCGCGAGCCTCGAGCAGGCGCTGACGTGCGCCGATGTGATCTTCACGCACGATCCGTTTTCGGCGGAGTCGGCGCTGGCCCGCAGACGACCTGGCCAGCAGGTGTGGATGATGTGTCACGGCGTGACGCCAATCGCGCTCTACGCCATGTGGAGCTGGGCGCTGCCCGAAGCTGACTGGCAGTCGCTTGTCAGCTATCCGGATGTGAAGACCTGGACGGATTGGGAGCTCGATGTGTGGCGACGGCTCGATCGGTTCATCCTGCCGTGCGCAG
>Ga0310811_10001626_pt1 | contig 28008 bp, 19 predicted proteins | sample YCmetagenome_FD_207642 | JGI IMG/M metagenome (GOLD analysis project Ga0310811, IMG submission 207642) | Soil microbial communities from experimental microcosm in Duke University, North Carolina, United States - YC | ecosystem: Engineered > Artificial ecosystem > Soil microcosm > Unclassified ... | reverse complement strand
GTCGATGCTGCCGCTCTGGTTCAGCGAAGGGATGGCGGAGTATCTCTCCGTTGGGACCGTCGATATGAACACGCGCATGTGGCTGCGAGATGCTTCGGCCAGCAAGCGCGTACCGACCATCCCTCAGTTGCGCGATCCGAAATGGTTTCCGTACCGCTTCGGTCAGGCGCTCTGGGCAGCGCTCGCGGGCGAGTATGGTTCTGACGTCGTCGTGCGCGCGCTTGCAGTGCGCACCGCGCGCAACGCGATCGGACGTCTCGAGATCGCCACAGGGCATTCCGAGAAGGAACTGACTGCGCTCTGGAAGGACTACGTGACGCGGATTGCCGGCGAGGTGCCAGCGACCACCGCCGGCGAGCTGCCGCGCGTCGTCGGCGGCACGTCGCGTGACGGCCGGCTGAATGTCGGACCGTCACTCAGCCCTGACGGGCGACGGCTGGTGTTCATGTCCGAGCGGAATCGCCGCGCCGTCGATGTCTACCTCGCGGATGCGTCTACGGGCCAGGTGATGCGGACGATGGTGAGCACTGCCACCGATCCGCATTTCGATGCGCTTCAGTTCATCGAGTCCGCCGGCGCATGGGACAGCACCAGCCGCGCGTTTGCGCTGGCGACCGTCAGCGACGGCCGCGCCTTGCTGACAGTGTTCGACATGCCGTCAGGTCGCGTCGCTCGGCGATTGGTCGTCTCTGAGGTCGACCAGATATTCACGCCGGCGTGGTCGCCCGACGGCACCCGCATCGCGTTCAGCGGCATGAAGGGCGGCGTCACGGATATCTATACCGTCGACATCGCCAGCGGTGAGGTTCGCGCGCTGACAAACGATCTCTATTCCGATCTCCAGCCGTCATGGTCTCCAGACGGCGCCGACATCGCGTTCACGTCCGATCGCTTCACATCGTCGATCGAGCGGCTCGAGTTTGGCCGCTACACGCTGGGTGCGATCGGCTGGCCATCTGGAACGGTCCGCGCGCTTGGCGGCACCGCGACGGGCAAGAACATCGATCCGCACTGGTGCGCGTCCGGAGATTGTCTCTATTTCGTGTCGGATGCTTCCGGCGTCAGCAACGTCTACCGGCTCGATCGTGAGTCGCTCGACGTCACCCGCATGACTGACGTTGCCGTGGGTGTCAGCGGGATTACGGCCCTTAGCCCGGCGATCTCCCTGGGCAGCGAAGGGACGCGCCTGGCGATGAGCGTCTATTCGCACGGGGCGTTTGAAATCCGCACGCTTGATGTGCATCGCCCGGGAGCTGCCGTACCAGTGGTTCGCTCGCTCGAGCGTCCATCCGCTCGATTGGCGGCAACAGCACCGGCGGCCGCATTCAACCGACGACCGTACAAACCGAAGCTGTCGTTGTTCTCGCTCGGTCAGCCATACCTGAGCGCCGGTGGCGGCGCATTCGGATCGTACTTCCGCGCGGGCATCGGGTTCGGCGTCGGCGATCTCTTTGGCGAGCAGGAGCTCGATACAGCGCTCCAGGTCGGTAAGCGTTCAAGAGATTTCGCGGTGGAGACGTCGTACGTCAACCGACGTTCGCGCTGGAACTGGGGCGTCACTGGTGCACAGGTCCCCTGGCTCGTTGGCAGCGGCTTGATGACCCACAACGCCGTCGATGACGCCGGCCGTCCCGTCATCGTGCGCGAGTCAGTGCTCGATCGGCAGCAGCACCGGCAGCTCTCCGGCCTGGTCATTTATCCGTTCAGCCGGGCACGGCGGATTGAGATGAACGCCGGGATCGATTCGGTCGCCTTCTCTCGCCAGGTCACGACCATGACCTACGCCGGCAACACGCTGCGACGCATCGGCGAGTCGACGACCGACGTTCCGTCGGCGCGAGCCGCCACATCAGCCGTGACGAGTGCGGCGTTCGTCCACGACACCACCGTGTTCGGTGCAACGGGTCCAGTCATGGGCGAGCGCTACCGCGCGGCCATCGGCACCACGGTAGGCGATTTGATGGTGACGACGGCGAGCGGCGATTACCGGCGGTATTTCGCCCCGACCGATCGATTCACCATTGCGACGCGGCTCGAACATGTCGCCCGCATCGGTCGGGACGTCACGGATCCACGTCTGCTGCCGCTCATCTGGTCGCCGCGCGAGATCGTGCGCGGGTACGCGCGCGATGGTGTGGTGGAGCGCGCCTCGCAGTTGTCGGCGGCGAATGTGGAGCTTCGCTCTCCGCTGTCGTCGATCGTCGGCCGCCCGACGGATCGCCTGCTCCCCGTCGAGCTCTTCGCCTTCTCCGACTGGGGCCGCTTTCGCGCGCCGGCGACGGTGGGCTTCAACGCCGCGTCGAGACAATTGTGGAGCGCCGGGATTGGCACGCGTGTCAACGCATCAGGCTTTGTGTTCGAGTTCAACGGCGCGCGCACGCTCTCGCCCGCCATGGGGTGGCACTTTGTCGTGAACTTCCGGCCCGGTTTCTGACGCGCAATATCGCCATATCGCCGGCATTTCGTTTCGGCGGAATCACGCTGCGTGACGCCACGCTCGACGACAACAGCAGCCGCGCGACCATCTCCAGCTCAGGTGCCGTAAGCGAGCACTGACGCGCAGGGCGGGCTCTGTCCGGTTTCCGCTTTGCAACGACGTCGTGCTATGAAACCCCTGATCAGCTTTCGCCACGTTGTGTTGTGGTCATTCGTGCTGTGCACGTGGGGCGTGCTGGCAACGCCTGTGGCGGCGCAGTACTTCGGACAGAACAAGGTTCAGTACCGACAGCTCGACTTCAAGGTGCTTCACACCGCGCACTTCGACATTTACTTCTATCCGGAGGAGCAGGCGGGTACCGACATCGCCGCGCGCATGGCGGAGCGATGGTACGCGCGCCTGTCGAAGCTGTTTCGTTACGAGCTCCGCGGTCGGCAGCCGCTCATTCTTTACGCTTCGCCGACGGATTTTCAGCAGACCAACGTGATTCCCGGCGATCTCGGTGAAGGAACCGGCGGTGTCACCGAGCCGGTACGTCGGCGCATTGTCCTGCCGCTGGCGGGCCCACTCGCGGATACGGATCACGTGCTCGGGCACGAGCTCGTGCACGCATTTCAGTTCGACATCACAACCACGCCCGGTGCCGCGCCGGGCGAGAACGGAGCCGAGCGGCTGCCGCTCTGGTTCATCGAGGGAATGGCGGAGTACTTGTCGCTTGGACCTATGGATCCAAACACCGCGATGTGGATGCGCGATGCCGCGCGCCAGGAGAAACTGCCGTCAATTAGAGACCTCGACGACCCGAAGTATTTCCCGTATCGCTGGGGCCAGGCGTTCTGGGCGTACTTCGGCGGCAAGTACGGCGACGACCTGATTCCGGTGATGCTCTCGACCGCCGCCGTGGCCAACGACATGGACACCGTCACGAAGAAGATCGTCGGCGTCGATACGAAGCAGATGTCCGAAGAATGGCATGCTGCCATTCATCAGACCTACGACCGCATTCTTGCGTCGACGACACCGCCGGCTGGTGCTGGGCGTGCGGTGATCACCGCGAAGGACGAAGCCTCAGAGTTGAACGTGGGACCGGCAATCAGTCCTGACGGCCGATGGGTCGCGTTCCTTTCGTCGCGCGGCCTGCTGTCGATCGATCTGTACGTCGCAGATGCAATGAGCGGAAAGATCGTGCGCAAGCTGACGAGCACAGCCACCGATCCGCACGTCTCGAGCATCGAGTTCATCTACTCCGCAGGGTCGTGGGACCGCGAGAGCAAACGTCTGACCATTGCGACCATCGCATCCGGACGGCCGGCGCTGGCGATTTACGACGCCATCAGTGGAGGCAAAGAGCGCGAGATCAAAATTCCTGAAGTCGATCAGATTCTGAATCCAGCATGGGCGCCCGACGGCCACGCTATCGTGTTCACCGGCCTGACCCAGGGCCTCAGCGATCTGTTTGTATACGACCTTCGCGCATCGCGTCTGCAGCGGCTGACCAACGACGCCTACGCAGAGGTGCACCCGTCGTGGTCGCCGGACAGCCGGTTGATTGCGTTCGCAACGGATCGGTTCACCACGAACCTGGACACGCTCGCGCTTGGCCACTACGAGCTCGCGACGTTCGATCCCGCGAACAGCCGCGTGCAGCGCGTTCAGACATTTGCCGACGCCGACTCGCGCAACCCGCAGTGGTCGGGTGACGGGCGTCAGTTGTACTTCATTGCGGATCCAGGCGGCATCGCGAACGTCTATGCGGTGACGATCGCGAACGGGTCAGTCGCGCAGCTGACGAACGTGCAAACGGGGGCGAGCGGCATCACCAGCTCGAGCCCTGCCCTTTCGGTGGCCGCCTCGGGCGACGTCGCGGCGTTCAGCGTCTACAACAATGGCAGATACGACATTCACACCCTCGATGCGGACACCGCGCGCACGTCGGTGGCGCGACCAACCGTGAATGCGGCGATGCTGCCGCCGGCGGATCGACGCGAGAGCGCCGTCGCCGCGGTTCTATCGGATGCGACGTTCGGACTGCCGGCGCGCCAGCAGACCGCGCAGAATCAGGTGACCGACTACAAGCCGTCGCTTGCGCTCGAAGGCATTGGCCAACCGACCGTTGCCGTCGGCGTGAACCGTTTCGGCTCGACGATTGGAGGCGGCCTCTCGTTCTACTTCAGCGATCTGCTCGGCAACCACACGCTGGCGACGGCCGTTCAGCTGAACTCCGGCATCGGCAACAACTTCAGCCTGAAAGACACGGCCGCGGAAGCGGGCTACTTCGATCAGTCGCACCGATGGCAGTGGGGTCTGATCGGCGGACAGGTGCCATATTTGAGCGGCGGCATCAGTTCGACTATTGGATTCGCGCCGCAGTCGGGGACGGTGCAGGTGGACGAAATCGTCATTGACCGCCAGACGGAGCAAAGCGCGTCGGCGCTGGTGGCCTACCCGTTCGATCGCGCCCGCCGCGTGGAGTTCCAGGCGGGAACGACACGCGTCTCCTTCGATCGTCGCATCGAGACGACGGTGTCGTCGCTGTCCACCGGCCAGATTCTGTCGGACGACGTCAGCGAAGCGTCGGCGCTGGCGCCAGCGCTGAACCTGGCGAACACGTCAGCGGCATTCGTCTACGACACGTCTGCGTTTGGCGCGACGAGCCCAATCTCCGGGCAGCGCTATCGCCTCGAGGCGTCGCCGACGTTCGGTGCGCTCACGTTCACCAACATGCTTGTGGACTACCGTCGTTACCTGATGCCGGCGCCGTTCTATACGATCGCCGCGCGCATCATTCACGATGGTCGCTACGGCAGCGGCGGTGAAGACGCGCGGCTGTTCCCGATGTACATCGGATATCCCGCACTCGTGCGCGGCTACGACATCAACTCCTTCGGCCCTGGAGATTGCGTCGCCAACGCGGTCAGCGAGTGCCCGGCGTTCGATCGTCTCCTCGGCAGCCGCATGCTGGTCGGCAACCTCGAGTTCCGCTTCCCGCTGCTGCGGCCGTTCGGCGTGTCCACGTCCCGCATGTATGGTCCGATCCCGATCGAGCTGGCGCTCTTCGCCGATAGCGGCGTCGCGTGGAACAGAGGGGAGACGCCGTCGCTGTTCGGCGGAAGCCGCAAAGCCGTGTCATCGGCCGGCGTGGCGTTCCGCGCCAACCTGTTCGGCTACGCCGTCGGGCAGTTCGACATCTCGCGTCCGTTCGATCGGCCCGGTAGCGGGTGGGTCTTCCAGTTCAATCTGGCTCCGGGTTTCTAAGGTCAAAGTTCCAAGCTCCAAGATCCAAGTTCCAAGTTCCAAGAAGCTCCAAACGTTGGATCTTGGAGCTTGGAGCTTGGAGCTTGAAATTTCTGATAATCTCCGGCGGCATGAATTCCAACCGCCGAGAGTTCTTCCAGTTTCTCGCTGCGAGCACCGTCCTGACGCCGTCGATGCGAGCGCTTGCACAGCAACTGGCGGTGTCGCACGACCAGCCCGGCGCCATCATGAGCGCGAAAGAGGCGCTGCAGGTGATGGACTTCGAAGAGGCGGCGCGTCGGGCGCTGCCGCCGGCGCATTGGGGCTACATGGCGAGCGGCGTCGACGATGACCTGACGCTGCGCGCGAATGTCGAAGCGTACCGGCACATCGGTCTGAAGCCCCGGCGGCTCGTCGACGTGTCCAAACCGGATCTGAGCACCGAAGTGTTCGGCGTCCGGTGGGAAACGCCGTTGTTCATCTGCCCCGTGGGCGGGCAGCGCGCATTTCATCCGCAGGGCGAAATGGCAACGGCCGCCGCGGCGAAGGCGAAGCGGCATCAGATGATCCTCTCCAACGTCACGACGTACGCAGTCGAGGACGTCGCGAAGACGCTCGGCACGCCGCCGTGGCAGCAGCTCTACATGCCGCTGAAATGGGCGGAGACCGAGAAGCTGGTGAAGCGCATCGAAGACGCGGGCGTTCCCGTGCTCGTGTGGACGGTCGATCTGCTCGCGGGCCGCAACACCCCCACCATGACGCGGTTCGGACGTCAGGACACGCGCAACTGCGTCGCCTGCCACAGCAACGGTGTCGGCACGCCGGTCCCCGGCTACCGTCCGATGTACGAAGGTCTGGGATTGGAAGGCCGCTACAACCCACCCGATGCGACCTGGGCGACCTTCGATCAGTTGAAGAAGCTGACGAAGATGAAGGTGATGCTGAAGGGGATCGATAGCGGCGACGATGCGCAGCTCGCCGTGCAGCACGGCGTCGACGGCCTCATCGTCTCGAATCACGGCGGACGCGCCACCGAGACGCTGCGCGCGACGATCGATTGCCTGCCCGAGGTGGTCGAGGCCGTGCGCGGCCGCATACCGGTCTTCGTTGACGGCGGCGTGCGGCACGGAACGGATATCTACAAGGCGCTTGCGTCAGGCGCGCGCGGCGTCGGCATCGGCCGGCCGTATATTTGGGGCCTGTCGGCGTTCGGGCAGGAAGGCGTCGAGCGCGTGCTCGACATTCTCCGCGCCGAGCTCACGATGACGATGAAGCAGATGGGGACGCCGACGGTGAAGGACATCAGCGCGGCTCGCCTTGCGCGCACGTGACACGATCACGGAATCGCGTAGAGGTAGACGCTGCCGTTAATGACGTCGAGCGGCAGGCCGTCCATCCACGACAAGTCCGCCACACGCCTGTAGCGTTCGCGGAAGTCTGCGACCTCAGCTCCATCCAGCAGCGCGTAGAGCGGATGTCCATGCTCGCGCAGCGTTCTTAGAGCCTCGGCGTACTGGTCGGCGCCGAGCCATTCATAACGCAGTGTCATCCGATTCGCGTACGCGCGGATGCTGCCGCTGTGCAGATTTGAAATGACGACCGCGTTCGCCGGCAGCGTCCGCACGACATCCGAGGCGGCGCGGTAGCGCGCCTCGACCCTGCCGATGGTGAACGCCGCGCGTCCCTGCCACAGGCCGGCGCACACGAGGATGAGCGCGGCCGCAAGCACCACGCCGTTCGGTAAGGCGTACCGGCGCACCGCCGTGACGAACGTCTCCGACGCGGCGACCAGCAGCATCGGTATCGCGGGCAGCAGGAATCGTAGATACGTCCAGTTGTCAAAAGGCAGGTACCACAGGTAGCAGGCGAGCACGCACAGCGCAAACGCCAGGCACCAGCGTGCATACCAGCGGCGCGCGAACAGCGCGAGGAAGATGAAGGGCGTCTGCGTGCGCAGCATCCACGCTGTGAACTGCGCGAGATTCGACCACGTGTAGCGCGGAGAGTAGAGCGCCGCGACCGACCCGTACCCCGATTGCAACGGCGATCCATACAACGCGGTGTTTGCGACCGCTACGCCGAGCGCGCCGGCCGCTGCCGGAATCCCGTACCATGCGAGACGTGCGAATCGGCTCCTGTTATCCGCCGCGCCGCGTGTGACGAGCACTGCCATCGGCGCGATCAGCACGACGAGGTTCGGACGCGTCAGCACTGCCAGTGCCGTAGCGCCTCCCGCCATGAGGAGCCGCCACCTGGATTGCGGACTTAGCGCCAGCACCGCCGCGGTCACCCACCATGCGGTAACCGGAAGATCGCTCATCGGCACCATCAGGTAGAAGAGAAATACCGGGCTGGCGGCGAGCGCGATTGCCGCAAGCAGGCCTGTCTCCGGCCGATGCAGCGTACGTCCAAACACGTACGTCAGCCACACGAGCAGTGCTCCGCAGACGGGCGACACCACAAACGCGCCCCAGTTCCCGATCGCGCTCTTCACCGCCGCCATCGTCAATGGCAATCCGATCGGATAAACGGGGACCATGAAGCCCTCGCGGAGTGCCGGCCGATACCCGAGCGGTGTGAGCGCCCAATCGGCGTCGCGCCACCGGCCTTCGGATGCGAGCGGTATGGGCGTGATGAGCGATCCTTTCAGCCACAGATCCGCCTGGCTCACATAGCCATAGGTGTCCGCACCTGCCGCCACGTACGTGCCGTACGAAAGACCGAGCAGGCAGGTCAGCGCCGCGACGCAGGCCGCGCACGCAGCGAGGCGCCGTTCGCCGGGCCATTTGAAAAAGAGACCAGCGAGTCCCAACGAGCCGAGGACGGCGCCAGCAACAAGTGAACGGAACGGATCGCGCGACGAGAGCTGCAGGTGGAACAGCGTGAGCGACAAGCCCGAGCCCTTGACCGCGAGCAGCAGCGTCCACAGGAGGACGAGTCCACCCGCTGTCGCCAACCACCGCGGGAGTCGGTAGAGAGTCAGCTCTTTACTAATCTTCTGTCGTTACGGCGGACGACAGCTGGCACATATCCGACAGCTGCGCGCCTGTCGGCGTGGTTTCATCGCCGCGATTGACGACCGACGTCGGCGAGATATTCATCGCATTCGTTGCGAGCTGCTGCGAGCAGTTGGAGAAGTATGCGCCTTCAGGCACGGCGGAGATGAGGTTATCGTGAATGGCGACCGGCGCCCTGATCATGCCGGCGCCGTCCACGTTGATGCCGACCTTCGCGCCGAGCACGGCGTTGTCATGCACGTCGCCGCCGACGACTATGAGCTTTGGATTCCAGGGACTCGGACCGACCTGGATGCCGAATACGCAGAGTTGCGCGCCGCAGTCGACGGTGTTGTGCGCAATGACGGCGCCGCGGAAATCGCCGCCGCTGCTCAAATCGTTCGAGCTGAAATTGTGGAGCATCAAGCCGGCAAACACGGTCTGGGTGCGCTGCTGCACCACGTTGTGTTCGATGCGTGATGCCACACCGTAGCCAACGATGAAGGCGACGTCGGTGTTGTCGATGAAGCGGTTGCCGACGATCTCCGACTGCGGCGCGTAGATCGCCGTCAGACCGTCGGCCCACAGGCTGTTCGCACCGTCACCGTTTCCCTGGAACGTGCTGTTCTGAATGACGGCGTTGGCGCCCACCCAGGCCATGCCCGTTCCGCATAACGCGTTTCTCGAGAACACGTCGTTGAGACGGCAATTGAGGCAATAGAGAACCGAGGCGTTGAAGCCAAAGATGTTCTGTCCTTCGAGGCAGTTCCGCGCGGAAATAGAGCCGACGCGCGACGCGCGCGCGCCGTCGATCACGATGTGCTCGAGCGTCGTGTTGTTGGTGGATATGACGAGCAGCATGCCCCATGGGGCGCGGAAATCGGGTGCCGCAACGAACGTAGCGCACGCGTCAGGAATGGTCGCGCAGGACAACGGCGTGCCCGCGGTACCGGCTGTCCGTATCGTCAGCGGCGTGGCGACAACAACCTGACGATCGAGCACGTACGTGCCCGGGGGAATCTCGATGCTCGAGTACGCGGGAGCGCGGCTGATGCACTGCTGCAGCAGATTGGCGTTCGACCGACCGGCAGCGTCGAGATGACACACCATCAGCTGGGGAACCCGATCGCCGTCCAGCGGCTGCTGGGCTGCCGCGGCTGGAATTTCGTCAGCAGCCGCGAAAATCGGGTTCGGCAGGGTTGACGTCCAGCCCCGGTCGTCTCGTCCTGTGGTGTTTCGTGCGGACCGAGGACGGTCGGACGCGAGGGCCCGTCCGGTAAAGGAGGGCCGCGCGAGCCCGTCCAGGTTCACGTGGGGGATCACAATGCGCTCGGGGGAGTGCGCTAACGCCGCCGTATCCCCCTGTTCCAGCAGATGAGGTTGCACCGAAATGCGCGGAAAGACCGAGCGGCCCAGTCCAGCCCCGAACGCAATTCCCGCGATTGCCACCGCTGAGACGCCGCGTTTCCAGGCCCTCACCATCGCATCATCGCACGCGCTTTTTGCCGAGCGAAGTGCGATACTGCGTAGCTGTAACGCCGCCGTCGCAGCTCGCGCGCGCCGCATCGAGAAGGACCCGCTCATGGCCACTGCCACTGGCACGATCAAACGCCTCACCGATAAGGGCTTCGGTTTCATCGCCGCCTCGGACGGGGTCGAGTATTTCTTCCATCAATCCGCGTGTCAGGGCACGCGCTTCGACGACCTGCGCGAGGGACAGCGCGTCACATTCGAAGCGGGCCAGGGACCGAAAGGACCGCGCGCAGAAAACGTGAAGCCCGCATAAAACCGAGAGGCGATGCCGGAAATCGAAGTGAGTATGCGCGTACCGACGCTGACGGTACGCGCGCCCAACGAACCCGACCGGCGGATTGATAACTCCGCCGTGCGGTTTATCCGGCGAATCGAAGTGCCGGCGCTGCCAAAGCCGGGTGACGTGCTGCCGCTCTCAACCGACGAAGGTCGAACGACGTTCGACTGCACGGTCACGCGGTCGGACTGGAGTGAAGACAAGGGCCTGTTCATCGTCGCCTGCACCTACGCCAAGCGATCGCTGCCGGTCGATATCTACAATGCGCTCGTCAACGATGCACAGTGGACGATGAAGCCGTTGCTATGAACGTGCCGCGTCTCCGCAACCGCATGCGCATCACGTCGAGAAACGAGATCAGTCCCGCCTTCACGCGCACACGGCTGTCGGGTCGGCAATGGCACACGATGCCGACCTCGCGAATACGCAGGCCGGCCAGCCGGGCCAGGTAGAGCAGCTCGACGTCAAAAGCGAAACCGTCAAGCGTCAGGTGCGGCGCCAGCGCCGACACCGCCTGTGCGCTGAGCATTTTGTAGCCGCACTGCGAATCGCGGACGCCGGGCACGGCGAACAGTCGTACGACCGCGTTGAACGCGCGGCCGCTCACGCGACGGCGCCACGTTTCGCCGGTGCGCTGCGCGCCGGGCGCTTCACGCGAGCCGATGATGATTTGCGGGGCATTGGCGTCAGTCGCGATGGCCAGGAACCGCGGCAGGTTGTCCCACGGCATCGAGAGATCCGCGTCGGCCATCAGCACCCACTCGCCGCGCGCGGCGAGGAAGCCCTGACGCACGGCCGCTCCCTTGCCGCGATGCGGCGCTTCGACCAGGCGAATACGCTGATCCGACTGCATGGCCGCGCGCACGATCTGTACCGTGTCATCGACGCTGCCATCGTCGACGATGATGGCTTCCCAGTCGAAGCTGCAGCGGCCCAGTTCCGAACGGACACTGTCGATGAAGCGGCCGATCACGCTCTGCTCGTTGTAGGCGGGGACGACAATCGACAGGAACAACGGGCGGACCACCTCGGCAATGGTACACTCTTCCATCCGCCGCCATCTTCCAGCGATCGTCGCGTTCGTTGCGCTGTTCGTCTGGCTGTTCGCGCGATTCTTCCTCCGGCCGCTCTACCTCGCGGAAAGTGATCTGTACGAGAACGGCCTGCCGATCTTTCTGTCGCCCATCTGGAAGTGGTCGAGTTTCGAGTTCAGCGGGCTGCCGGTGCTCGCCGATCCTGCGAACTTCGACTTCTATCTACCGAACGTGATCTTTCGCGATGTGCTGCACTCGTGGACTGCGGTGGTGATGTCGGCGCCGCTGCTGGCGGCGTTGTTCACGTATGCGTACGTGTTCAGCACGACGGGGTCGATCCTTGCAGCGACGTACTCAGGGCTCGCCTACGGTTTGTCAGAGGAGATGCTCGAGCGGCTGCGGCACATCAATCACATGCACGCGATCGCGTGGCTGCCGCTCATCGTGCTATCGCTCGATCGCGTGCGCGGCGATCATCCGCGGCGCTGGATTGCGCTAGGCGCGTTCGCGGTCGGCAGCTGCATTCTCTCTGGACATCCGCAGCCCGCGGTCTACGTGATGTATAGCGCGGGACTGTACGCGCTCGTCGGCATTTTCATCGAATCCCGAACGGCGACGCCGGATCCCGGGTCCCGATTCGTTCGACACCTCGTAGCCACCAGTGCACTGTTCGCCCTCGGCATCGTGCTCGCGGCGGTCAAGGAGCTGCCGCTGATTGAAGCGCGGACACTCGTCGTCCGCAGTGAAGGGATCACCTTCCAGCGCTTTGTCGGACCGTCGTTGACGTGGCCGCAGATGTTCACGTTTGTGTTTCCGACGATCCTGCATCAGCCGATCACCGAGCTGCCGACCTACGTAGGACTCGCGACGCTGTTGCTCGCGCAAATCGGCCTCGTACGCTTCCGGTCGAACTGGCGCATCGGGTTCTGGCTCGTTGCCGGTCTCGTTGGCGTCCTGATGGCCCTCGGCACGGCAACACCCCTCGTGACGCTCGCGTACTACGTTCCGCCGTACTCGTGGTTCCGGAACCTGTCACGGCACCTGTTCCTGTTTGCTTTCGGCGCGAGCGTGCTGGCCGGCTTCGGCATGGCCGCCCTCGAACGACGCGTGGTTTCGATGCGCAGCATGCGCGCGGCGTTCGGACTCCTTGCTGGTGTGATGGTGATAGGCGCGCTCCTGATGCGCATATTCCCGGCAGCGTTTCCGCTCGAAGGACCGCACGGGCAGCCTGGTCCCGGGCCGCTTGCAATCTTTACGGTCGGCGTATGGATTCAGTTTGGAATTCTGCTGGCGGCCGCGATCGTCTTCGTGAGGACGGTGCGAACCGGATCGAAAGTCGCGCCGCTCGGGCTGATGGCAATTCTGCTGGTAGACGTGCTCAGCGCCCTGCCGTACGACATCAAGCTCGACGGCATCGAGTACTACGCGATTACCGAGACACAAACGAAGCCGAGCGTACATGCGCTTGCGATTGGGCGAGCGATGGAACCGACGCACGCGCGGTCGCTCGCGGTCGGGGGTACGCATGTTGACGAGGTGCTGCCGGCGACCTTTGCGCGTGCGTGGCGCATCCCGATTGCCGGCGGCTACGGAGCGATGATCATCGACCGTTTGTCGCGTATGGCGACGATGGGCACCAATGGGGAAGTGCGGCCCGCCGTGCTCGCGGATGACGACGCCACGCTCGATCTCCTCGCCGTCAAGTACGCGATCGTGAACAGCGATCAACTGAAGGACCCCGAGCGCCAGCGATGGCTGCGGGGCGGCGGCAGGTGGCGCGAGGTGATGCACTTCAAGACATCGCGCGAAACGGATCGCGGAGCGGATGAAGACATCGACGGCGAAACCGACGTGACGGTGTTCGAGAACCAACGCGCGCTGCCGCGGGCGTGGCTCGTCGAAGGTCTGACGCCGATGGACGACGTAGAGGCGATCCGCGCCGTCAAGTCGTCGCGGCTGCCCGGTGGCGACCCGTTCGATCCACGCCGCACAGCGATCGTCGATCTGGCGACGCCTGTGCCTGACGCCCATTTCACACCCGGTCCGTCCGAGGTGCGCGTCGATCGTATTGGTGACGGCGACATTGGTATCCGTATGTCGAGCGCAGGCGGAGGGTTTCTCGTGTTGAGCGAGAATGCGTATCCCGGGTGGCGCGCGCGCGTAGACGGGGCCGAGGTGCCGATCTATCGTGCCGACGTGACCCTGCAGGGCATCGTCGTGCCGGCGGGCATCCATCGTGTGGAGTTCACAATGGAATCGCGGTCGCTGCGCACGGGCATGGTTGTGAGCGGCATCGCCGCGCTGATCTGTGTGGGGCTGCTGATTCTATGAGTGCAGTGTTCGACATCAACGAAATCAAGACGAAGTTCCCGGCGACCGCCGAGACGATGCTCGTCGATACACGCTTGACCGACGAGCAGGAGGCGAGCTGTCGTGTGTTTCGCATCTATGTGGACGTGCCCGCGCATTACCACAAGAGCTGTGATGAGTATCTGCTCGTCGTGTCGGGACGCGGGCTGTTCAGGATTGGTGACGGACAGTGGTTCGAAGCGAGGGAAGGACAGTTGATCTTCTTCAAGAAGTCGACCGTCCACGCCATCAAGCTGCTCGACAAAGAACCGCTGGTGTTCCTGGCGGTCGATACGCCGCGGCGACCGCCGACGGATATTCACTTCGTGAACCCCGGTGACGGTACGCCGCAGACATTTATTCGGACGGAGAAGATCTATTAGCTCTTCGCGTACCAGTCGCGGATGCGGACGTCGACACCCGAGCCTTTGAGCGCATCCTCGAAGATCTTCAGGTCCTGTCCCATGTAGTGGTACGGATAAACGACCTTCGGCTTGAACGCCTTCACGCACTCCGCAGCCTCGTTCGGCGGCATCGTGTAGGGCAGATTCATCGGCATGAACGCCACGTCGATGTTCTTCAGCGCCTTGATCTCCGGAACACACTCGGTGTCCCCGGCCATGTAGATCCGCTTGTCGCCGAGTGTGACGATGTAACCGTTGCCACGCCCTTTGGTGTGGAACAGCTGGCCGGCGGACGGACCACGCTGCAGGTTGTACATCGGCACCGCTTCGATCTCGATGCCCTTGACGGTCTTCTTCTCGCCGTTGGCAATCACCATTCCGTCCTTGACCTGCTGCGATGCGGCGCCAGGAATGACGACGGTGGTGCCGGCTTTCGACGCCTTGGCGATCGTTGCCGGATCGAGATGGTCGCCGTGGATGTCGGTGACAAGGATGATGTCGGCCTTCGGCAGCGCGTTGTAATCACCGCCCATCATCGTCGGATCGACGGTGATCACCGTGTTGCCGTACTTCAACTGCAACGCGGCATGGGCGATCGGCTGGATGGTGATCGCACCGCCCTTGGCCTGAATCGTATCGGGCGCCGCAATGGCCTGCAGCGAGACCGCGGCCGCAAGCGAAAATGCGGCCCCGTAGATGAAGCGTGACGAATGAAACATCCGAAGTACCCCCTTTGGTTCGTGTCGTTATTGCCTGTTGTTGCTCGCCGTCGTCGTGCTGCGGGCAACGGACTTGCCAAACACTTCGATTGTACCGAGATGGATGTAGCCGCCGGTACCATGGCCACTGCCGGGCATCAGATCGGCGAAGCCGATTTCATCCACCTTGGTCAGATCTGGATTATTGACCCAGATCTCGTTGTTTGGATTTGCCGGGCCGGCGCCACGCCCGCCATTGACGGTCACGACGCGCATCGGGTCGAGCCGGATCCAGCGGACGTCTGACAGGCCGAACTCTCTTACCGTGAGCATCGGCACGGCAGCATCGGCGTGGTCGCCAACGAGCATCGTGCCGTCGGCAAGCTTCACGACAGGACGCACCACGTGGAAGCCGGACGTCTTCACGACCCATCGGATTTTTCCGAGGCCGCTCATGTCCATCATGTTGTTCTTAGGCTTGAACGTGATGGCGAACGGGCCGTCGCACTCACCGGACCAGACGCTGAACGGCGTTGTCTCGCTGCCCGGCGTGCCCGACGTCAGCAGGTGCTTGGCCGCTTCCCCGTACCACTTCACTTCAACGTTCGGGTCGGCAACGTTGCCCTGCACGATCGGAACCTGGCCGGTCTGACCCGCGGGCTGCACCCATTCCACCTTGAAGATCGGCGGCGCAACCGACGCACGTGCGGCGCCGGCACCGCCGGCCGCGCGCTGGCCCTGTGCGGGTTGCTGCGCGAACAGGAAGGCACTGCACAGCGTCGCGAGCGTGAATGCCAGGACGACTGATCTGAATGAGAAAGGTCGCATAGAGCCTCCGCGTCGGAGTCTACCCTATGCGACCCTGATTTGAGAGAGTCGAACGGACTTACGGCGCCGTGGAGTAGTCGCCGTCAGCGGTCTGATTCAGGCCGCCGTTGACCGTCGAGCTGTTTCCCTTCGCCCAGTTGTTCTCGCCGCCGGTGACGCTCGAGTTGAATCCGGTCGTCAGGTTCTGATCGCCGCCACTGATCGTCGAGTAGTTGCCGTCGGCCTCGTTGCGCAGGCCGCCGGTCACGCTGGAAGCAACGCCCACAGCGATGTTGCTGTCGCCTCCGCTGACGTGCGAGTACTGCTCGACCGCGAAGTTCGCGTGTCCGCCGCTGATGGTCGACGCCCATCCGGACGTGCCGTTTTCGTAGCCAGCAACGGCAGTCGCATTTGCTTCGGCGGTGTTCGCCCAGCCGCCGACGAACGCGCCGTTGCCGATGAAGCGATGCAGGTCGCCGAGGATGATGTTGTGCGAACCGGTGCGGTACGGCGTGATGGAATTCTGGCCGCCGTCGTCGTTATAGCCGACGATCAGGTTGCCGCGGCCGTTGGCGCTGTACGAGGCCGTGTCGAACGTCGGCCATGAGTTGTATTGCGCCGGCTGCCCGTTGCGGATGTGGAGGTTCACGCCCGTGAGCACCACGTTCGGACCAGGCACGCCGTTCACCGTATTCATGTCAACGCTCAGGTAAGGCGCCAGGTCGAGCAGCTGCTGCGGCACCGTGCCGGTGTTGCTGCCCCCGCCGCCTCCGGTGCCGCCGCCGTTCTGCGCGAGCGTGTTGATGTTGTTCTGCAGCGTGACGTCGGCGGCTTCGCGAGCGGCCGCCTCCGTGCTGAACGCGGTGTCCGTGTAGGCGTTGGCGGCAGTCAGCGTGTTGATGTCACCCTGCTGGCGCACGGCCCCTTCGCTGTTGATGTTGTTCTGCAGCGCCGCGTCGGCTGCCTGCCGCGCGGAGGCTTCGCTGCCAATCGCGCTGTCGGCGTACTGCTTCGCGGCGGCCAGCGTATCGGCATCGCCCTGCTTCCGCGCGGCCGTTTCGCCGCCGATGACGCTGTCGGCATACTGCTTGGCCGCCGCCAGCGTATCGGCATCGCCCTGCTGGCGGGCGGTCCCTTCCGCATTCACCGCTGCCAAGCGCGCCGCCGCCTCGTTGTTGATGTTGTTCTGCAGGTCGACGTCCGCCGCCTGGCGGGCCGCCAGTTCCGCATTGAGACCGCCCTGCAGGTTTGCATCCGCCGCCTGGCGCGCCGCGGTTTCTATCGCGATCGCCGCATCGGGATACTGCTTCGCTGCGGCAAGCGTGTCCGCGTCGCCTTGCTGACGCGCGGTGGCTTCCGCATTCCCTGCCGCCTGCCGCGCGGCCACTTCGTTGTTGATGTTGTTCTGCAGAGTGGTGTCAGCTGCCTGGCGCGCTGCGGTTTCGATCGCGATTGCGGCGTCTGGATATTGCTTCGCTGCGGCAAGCGTCGCTGCGTCGCCCTGCTGGCGTGCCGCTGCTTCTGCATTGATCGCGTTCTGCAGTGCCGCATCCGATGCTTGCAGCGTTGCATCCGCGGCCTGCCGCGCGGAGGTCTCGCTGGCGAGCGCGGTTTGCAGCTGCGCAATGATCTGCGCTTGTTGATCGACTTGAGCCTGGAGCACGGCGATCGCCTGCTCCCAGCTGGAATTGCCCGTCGTGGTGGTTCCGCTCGACACCTTCTTGCTCTGCGCGAGGACGGTCGGAGCGAACAGGAAGACCACGAGAATGGACAGGAAAACTCGGAGCGCCACTCGGCGCCAGCCCGATTGCGAAGGCATGGGGATGCTCCTTCTCTGTAAAGAAACTTGCCGTGCTGGCATACGCAACGGCGTCGCCATCGGGTTGACGCCAAAGTGTCAGTGCAGTAGCGTGCACAGCCACGCCAAACATTGCCGGACACCATTTTTCGAAAGGCGACCGATATGCGCCGTATCGCGACGTTCGTTACGGGAATCGTGGTTGGACTACTGGTGCAGAGCGCGGTGGCTCAGAAGCGCACCGAAATGTACGTGAATCATGTCGGCATCGCGGTGCCGAACGTGAATGATGCGCTTGCGTACTACACGCAGAAAATGGGCTTCCGCGAAGCGTTCCGCCAGACGTCGCCCGACGGCAAGCTCGTTTCGGCGTACGTGCAGGTGAACAGGACGACGTTCATCGAGATTCAGGAAGCCAACGCGCAGCGGCCCGCGGGCGTGAGCCACTTCGGACTCGCGGTCGACAGCATCGACGATGCGGTGAAGTATTTCCGCGCTAATGGCGTCACGGCGAGCGACCCCGGTGCCCCGAGCGCGTTTTCACACGCACGCCTGGCGAATGCAACGGATCTGAACGGCATCCGTATCGAGCTGGCGGAATTGACGCCGGAATCCCTGCAGCGCAAAGCGATGGACAGCTGGAAATAATTTGACTCTGCAGGCGGCGTTTTCTACCTTATCGCCAACTCACTGGAGGTCTGTTGTGAAAGCCATATTCGTCGGCCTCGTTCTCGGTATGTTCGCCGTCCTCGTCGTTCCCGCGACCGTGGCGGCCCACCACGGTACGGCCAGCTTCGACACCTCGAAAGACCTGTCGCTGAAGGGGACCGTCACCGATTGGATCTGGGCGAACCCGCACTGTTTCCTCAAATTCGACGCCATGGACGAGACCGGCACGGTACGCAATTGGGCTGTCGAAGTCAGCAACCCCACCGACATGACCAAACGCGGATGGGCGCGATCGTCGTTCAAGATCGGCGACACGGTAACCGTCGTTCTTCAGCCCGTGAAGAACGGAGCGCCGATTGGGCGACTCAAGACGGTCATGCTCCCCGACGGCAGCATGCTGACCGCGATGGGACCAGCGCCTGCTGCAACTCCGCCGCCCGCTCAGTAAGACGCAAAGGAGCCACTCGTGAAAGTGCTTTTCGCGATTGCGGCCATCGCGACGCTCGTCGTGCTGTCGCCGCACAGCGCGCGCGCGCAGCAGTGGAACAGCGCCGGACTCCCCGACAGCGTCATCAACGCGCCGAAGACGAACGCCGCGCCGGCGCCGAAGCGCGATATCACGGGTATCTGGGATGCCGGCGGCGCCGGCATCGCCGGACCTGGACACGAGAGCGCACCGTGGACCGACTGGGCGAAGCAGAAAGCGGCGACCTACAAGCCGGGCAACGGTCCGCGCGCGGTGTACGAGGGCGAGATCAACGATCCGTTATCGACCGTCTGCGACCCGACAGGGTTTCCGCGGCAGGTCATGTACGAGACGCGGCCATTCCAGATTGTGCAGACGCCGAATCAGATCCTCATCCTCTACATGTTCGAAAAGCGATGGCGTGTGATCTGGACCGACGGCCGCACGCTCCCCAAAGATCCAGACCCCCGCTGGTACGGCTACTCGGTCGGCCATTGGGAAGACGACTACACGTTCGTGGTCAACACCATCGGCACCGACGACCGCAGCTGGCTCGATAACGCGGGCAACCCCCACAGCGCGGACCTCAAGGTGGAGGAGCGCTACCACCGCGTCAATCACGATCTGATGGAGATGACGGTGACGATTGACGATCCGAAGGCGTACACGCGCCCGTGGACGCCGCGGAACCGTATGCGGCTGACGCTCGCACCGGCCGGCTTCGACATGATGGAAATGATCTGCTCGCCGACCGAGGTGATGGAGTTCAGGAAGAACATCGACGAACGGACAAAAGGCAGATAGCAAGCTGTCAGCGAAAGGGACCTTATGCGCGCTCTGGGACTGGTGCGTGTTGTAGCGGTATCGGCATTTTTCCTTCTGCCTTGCGCGGCGTGGGCGCAAAGCAGCATCACGGGCATCGTGCGGGACTCGTCAGGCGGCGTCCTCCCGGGTGTCACGGTCGAGGCCGCGAGCCCGGCGCTGATCGAGGGCGTGCGCAGCGGCGTCACCGACGCACAGGGGATATATAAGGTCGTCGACCTTCGGCCGGGCACGTATACGGTCACTTTCTCCCTGCAAGGGTTCCGGACGCTGAAGCGTGACGGTCTCAACCTGCCGGCGGAGTTTGCGGCGACGCTCAACGTCGACATGGCCGTCGGTGCGCTCGAGGAGACCATTACGGTCACCGGCGAAGCACCGGTCGTGGACATCAAGAGCTCGCGCGCGCAGACGCAGTTCGAGAAATCGACGATCGAGGCACTGCCTGGCGCCGGACGCCTGACGATCCTGTCGGATATCGTGCCCGGCGCAACGCTGACGCAGGAGTTCAATAGAGGCGTCGGCGGCACAAGCGATCGCACGCAGACGCGCTACAGCGTGCACGGCGGTCCGGAAGCGCAGCCCTACGTCGACGGCGTCAACCAGCAGCTGCCGAACTCGACGCAGGGTGTGTTTGTCTACAACCAGCTGAACATCCAGGAAGTCGTCGTCGAAACCAGCGGCGTCGGCGCGGATCGCGACAGCGGCGGCATGCAGATCAACATGATTCCGAAGGACGGCGGCAATCAGTTCTCGGGCATTGCGACGGCCGCCTATTCAGGTCCGAAGCTGGCCGCGCAGAACATCACACCCGAGCTGCTGGCGCGGCATCTCGATCCCAATCGCGTCGGGTCGCTGAAGAAGTTCCGCGACACCGGCGAGGGCATTGGCGGTCCGATCAAACGCGACAAGCTGTGGTTCTTCGGCGCGGCACGCGAAGGCGTGACGCAGCAGTTTGCCGACGGCGTCTACTGGAACAAGGCGCAGCAGCCGCAGTCGTATCTCTATGATCCGGACAAGAGCCGTCCTGCGTTCACCAACGATTACCAGAAGGACTACAGCGTCCGCGTCACGTGGCAGCAGTCGCAGAAGAACCGGCTTGCGTTTTCGAGCTCGTTCCAGTCGAACTGCAACTGCGTGTTCAACCTGCTCACCGGCGGGCGGACGACGCCGGAGGCGGCGGGGGAGCATCACTACTACCCGAATTACAACCCCTCGTTCTCAATGACGCGCACGCAGAGCAGCCGCATCCTGATCGAAGCAGGCTTCTCGGCGCAGAACCTCGATCAGAACGACACACGCGCCGGTGGCCTGAGCGGCACCGATCAGGGGAGCGACAAGATCATCCGCGTCACGGATCAGGGTTTGAACTTGAGCTACGGCGCGCCGACCGCTACACGCTCGGTGCCGCGACGGCAATATCAGGAGCGGTTCGCCTTCTCGTACATCACCGGCGAGCACAGCTTCAAGGTGGGCACGACCCTGCGCCGCACGAGCCAGGGAAGCGAGACGGGCGACACGCAGAACAAATATCTGAACGGACCGGGCATCTCGTATCGCTTCAACAACGGCACGCCGAATCAGCTCACGCTGTTCGACGCACCGTGGGCGTTCCGCGAAACGTTGTGGGATGTCTCGCTCTACGCGCAGGATCAATGGAGCATCACGCGACGCATGACGCTGAATCTCGGCGTGCGGTTCAACGACATCAACGCGTCCACACCCGAGCAGGTGCTCGCCGCAGGATTCTTCGTTCCTGAACGCCGGCTGCCGGCGATGAACCATATTCCGCACTACCAGAATCTGAATCCCAGACTTGGCGTCGCCTATGACTTGTTTGGCAACGGCAAGACCGCGCTGAAGGCGTCGCTGGGTCAGTATCCGGAGATCATCAAGGTCGCGACCGGCAATCCCGCGAACAATCTCTCGCGGCAGGCCAACCGCACCTGGAACGACAGTCTCTTTGGCGTGGCAGATCCGCGTACGCGCAACTACGTACCTGATTGCGATCTGCTGAATCCCGCGGCCAACGGCGAATGCGGACCGTGGTCTGATTTGAATTTTGGCAAGCAGACTGCCGGCACCAAGTACTCGCCCAACGCGCTGACCGGGTTCAACCAGCAGTATCAGAACTGGCAGGCATCGGTTTCCCTCCAGCATGAGCTGCGTCCGGGGTTCGGCATCAATGTTGGCTACTACCGAACGTGGTACGGCGGACGATGTGGCGGCAGCGGGCTGACCAACACCGTGACCTGTCTGTTGGTAACCGACAACCTGCGCGTTACACCTTCGGACTATGACTCGTACTGCATCACCGCGCCGACCGATTCGCGGCTGCCGAACAGCGGCCAGCAGCTGTGCGGGCTTTACGACGTCAGGCCGTCGCTCTTCGGCCAGTTCGACAACCTTGCACGTCCGGCCTCCGATGTTGGCGGCAAGCTGACGCGCGTCTACAACGGCTTCGATGCGACGGTGAACGCGCGTTTCCTGTCGCGCGGGCAGATCTCCGGCGGTTTGAGTGCGGGTCGTACGGTGACGAACAACTGTCTCGTCGTCGATTCACCTCAGGATGCGCGGCCCGGGTTCTGTAAGGTGACGCCGCCCTGGTCGGCGGGCACGCAGTTCAAAATGATGGTGATCTATCCGCTGCCGTGGGACATTTCGACGAGCGCCGTTTACCAGAACAGCTCCGGCATTCCGATTACCGCCAGCTACGTTGTCAACAACGCCGCCATCGCGCCCGCGCTCAACCGTAACCTGTCGGACTGCGCCGTCGGGGCCGCCACCTGCAACGCAACGCGCACGATCGAGCTGATTCCGCCTTCGTCGCTGTTCGAGCCGCGGCTGCAGCAGGTCGACCTCCGTTTCTCGCGCGTATTCGGTCTGGGCGGCACGCGTCGCATCCGTCCGAGCCTCGACGTCTACAACCTGCTGAACGCAAGCAACGTCATCAACATGAACACCACCTACGGTTCCTCGTGGAAGGACGCGATCCAGATCTTGAGCGGCCGTCTGCTTCGTGTTGGTGCTCAGTTCGACTTCTAAGAGGTATTTCATGAAACTCGCTTTGTTCGTCGGTGCATGTGCCATCACCTTGGGCGCGACCGTCGGATTCGCACAGAACCTTCCTTGGAACAACCCGGGCGGCGCGCAAGGTCCGGCCGCGGCGGCGGCGGGACCAGCGCGACCGGCGCCGCAGCGGGACATCACGGGCATCTGGGATGCGGGTGGCGGCGGCATTGGCGCGCGCGGCATGCAGACGTCGCCGCTGACGGCGTTCGGCGAGACGGTGAGCAAGACGCACCATTCCGGCGACGGCGCACGCATGGTGCCGGCGGATCAGATCAACGATCCGCTGTCGACACTTGCCGATCCCGGCGGCTTTCCGCGCGACCTCCTCTTCGAGCTGAGGCCGTTCGAAGTCGTGCAGCTGCCGAACAAGGTGCTGATGCTCTACATGTTCGAAAAGCGGTGGCGCGTGATCTGGACCGATGGCCGCCAACTCCCAACCAATCCTGATCCCCGCTGGTACGGCTACTCCGTCGGCCACTGGGAAGACGACTACACGTTCGTCGTCAACAGCAATGGCACCGACGAGCGCACCTGGCTCGACAACGCCGGCAATCCGCACAGCGATCAACTGAAGGTCGAAGAGCGTTACCACCGCGTCGACGCCAGCACGATGGAGTTGACTGTCGTCATCGACGATCCCAAGACGTATACCAGACCCTGGATGGGACGAGACCAGCTGAAGCTGACGCTGCTCCCTTCGAGCACCGACCTGATGGAGATGATTCCATCGGCGAGTGAAGCCGCGTCAGTGAAGAGCATTTACGCAGCGGAAGCTGCCCCAGGAAAAAAATGAAACTGACCCGGACGTTCGTTGCCGTACTCGTGTTCCTGCCCGCTGCCGCGTTTGCCCAGAGCAGCATCACCGGTGTTGTGCGTGACTCCTCCGGCGGCGTGCTTCCGGGCGTCACCATCGAGGCCAGCAGCCCTGCGCTCATCGAAGGCTCGAAAACAGCGGTGACCGACGCGAACGGTCTGTATCGCGTCGTCGACCTCCGTCCTGGTCCATATACGGTCACGTTCTCGCTACAGGGGTTTTCCACGCTAAAGCGCGAAGGCATTCAGCTGCCCGCGGAATTTACGGCGACCGTCAACGCGGAGCTGAGCGTCGGCACGCTGCAGGAGACGGTGACCGTTTCGGGCGAGGCGCCGATCGTGGACATCCGAAGCTCGGGCACGCAGATGCAGGTCGAGCGGCAGACTCTTGAAGCGCTGCCGGGCACCGGACGTCTCGCACTGCTCAACACGCTGCTGCCCGGCGCGAGCCTGACCAGTTCGACCGAGCGCAGCGCGGGCGGCAACGATCGCACCCAGACGCGCTTCAGCCTGCACGGCGCACCCGAGGCGCAGCCTTACGTCGACGGCATCAACCAGCAGATCCCCGGCATCACCATCGGCGTGTTCGTGTTCAGCCAGTTGAACATCCAGGAAGTCACCGCAACGAGCGGTGGCGACGCCGAAGCGGATTTCGGCGGGACGATGTTGAAGATGGTGCCGCGCGACGGCGGCAATCAGTACTCAGGGCTGTCGCAGTTCGCCTATTCAGGACCGGCGCTCGAGGCGGGTAACATCAATGACGATCTCATTGCGCGCCACCTGGATCCGAAGCGCGTCGGCTCGCTGAAGAAGTATCGAGAGACGGGCATGGCGCTCGGCGGACCCATCAGGCAGAGCAAGGTGTGGTTCTATGTCTCGGCACGCGAAGGCGTGAACCAGCTCTTCGCCGACGGCGTGCAGTGGAACGCCCTCCATCAGCCCGAGTCGTATCTGTACCAGCCTGACCCGAGCAAGCGCGTGTTCACGAACGACTACACGCGCGACCTGACGGGACGCCTCACATGGCAGGTCTCGCAGAAAGACAAGATCGTCATCAGCACGTCGCACCAGCCGAACTGCAACTGCCTGTTCAACATCCTCACGACGGGCACGCGCCTGACGCCCGAGGCGGCCGGCGAGCATCACTACGACCCGAACTATACGGCGAGCCTCTTATGGACGCGGCCTGTGACGAGCCGGCTGCTCATCGAAGGCGGAGAGGGCACGCAGGTGAACAATCAGGACGACACGCGCATCGAGGGGTGGAACAATCCGAGCTTCTATCGCATCACCGATCAGGCGTTGAACCTGACGTACGGCAACGTAGCCACGCGCACGCTGCCGCGGAGACAGCACCAGGGCCGCTTCGCGGTGTCGTATGTGACCGGCACGCATCAGTTCAAGACCGGCATGACGTTCCGCCACACGACCATCGGCAATATCGACAAGCTCGGCAACGATCCCGACATGCACGGCACGGCGGTGGACTACCGCTTCAACGCCGGTGTGCCCAACCTCGTGACGCTGCTCGACGCGCCCTGGAATTTCCAGGAGACGACGAAAGATCTCGCGCTCTTCGCGCAGGACCAGTGGACCAAGGGCCGGATGACACTGAATCTCGGCGCCCGCTACAACCACGCAACCGGTGAAACGCCGCTGCAGGTGCTCGGCGCGGGCAAGTTCGTGCCGGAGCGTCGATTCCAACCGTTGAAGAACATCCCTAATTACCAGAACATCAGCCCGCGCGTTGGCGTTGCTTATGATCTGTTCGGCAATGGAAAGACTGCTGTGAAGGCGTCGCTCGGCCACTATCCGGACATCATCCGCACGGCGTCCGGCAATCCGGCAAACAACTTGACGCGTACCACAACACGCACGTGGAACGATAGTCAGTTCGACGTCGGGGATTCGCGGACTCGCAACTACGTGCCTGATTGCAACCTGCGCGACCCCGTGGCCAACGGCGAGTGCGGCCCGTGGTCGAACCTCACATTTGGCCAACTAGTCGGCTCGCGCTACGCGCCCGGAGTGCTCAATGGATGGAACCGGCAATACGCGAACTGGCAGGGGTCGGTTGCGTTCCAGCACGAGCTGAAGCCCGGCTTCGGCGTCAGCGCGGCGTACTACCGCACGTGGTACGTGGGCGACGGTGGAGGCAGCGGCATCCCCGGAGCGGAGACAACTCTGACCGTTACCGACAACTTGAAGGTGACACCGACGGATTTCAGCGAGTACTGCATCACCGCACCGACCGACAGCCGGCTGCCGACCAGCGGCCAGCGGCTGTGCGGCCTGTTCGATGTGAATCCGGCGCTCTTCGGACAGGCTGACAACGTCATCAAATCAGCGGAGGACTTCGGTCGTCGCAAGACGCGCGTCTACAACGGCGTTGACCTGACAACGAATATTCGCTTTGGTCAGGGCGGCCAGCTCTCCGGCGGCGTCAGCATCGGTCGTACGGTCACCGACAACTGCGTTGTTGTCGATTCGCCGCAGGATGCGCGTCCGGGCTTCTGCCGCACGGCGCGGCCGTGGGGCGCGGCGACCGACGTGAAGTTTCTCGTGGTGTATCCGCTGCCGTACGACGTGCAGACGAGCGCCGTGTATCAGAACAGCGCGGGCATTCCGATCACCGCGAATTACGTCGTCACGAACGCCGCCATCCGGACGTCGCTCGGACGCAATCTCTCGGATTGCGCGATTGGCGCCGCCGCCTGCAACGCGAACCGGACGATTGCGCTGATTCCCGACAATTCCTTGTTCGAGCCGCGCGCACAGCAGCTGGATCTGCGGTTCTCACGCACGTTCCGCTTCGGCGGTACGCGGCGGCTGCGGCCGAGCCTCGACATCTACAATCTGTTCAATGCGGCGACGGTGCTGGCGATGAATACGACCTACGGCCAGTCGTGGAAAGACGTGACGCAAATTCTGAATGGGCGCCAGCTTCGCTTCGGCGCACAGTTTGATTTCTAGACACGAAGAACACGACAGTAGGACGGTCACGAAGAAGGGGTTGACATGAAACTGGCGATAGCAGCGACGACGGCACTGTGGGTGGTGTGTGTCGGCGTGACGGGTGCGCAGGCGCCTGCCGAGCGTCCGCCGATGTCGGACGAAGTGTTCAAGAACATCCAGGTGTTGAAAGGAATCCCCGTCGATCAGTTCATGGGCACGATGGGCTTCTTTTCGTCGTCGCTGGGTCTCAACTGCACCGACTGTCACAGCTACGACAGCGGTGGTGACTGGGCGAAGTACGCCGACGACACGCCCTTGAAGCGGCGCGCGCGCACGATGGTCACCATGATGCAGAAGATCAACCAGGAGAATTTCGGCGGCCGTCAAATGGTGACGTGCAATACGTGTCACCGGGGCGTGACGAATCCGAACGTCATGCCGAGCATCGATCAGCTGTATGGAACCCCGCCGCCCGAGGAGCCGGGCGATCTGTTCGCGCAGGCGCCGAACCAGCCGACTGCCGATTCCATCATTGACAAATTCATCGCGGCCGTGGGGGGCGCGCAAAAGGTCGCCGCGTTCACCAGCTTCACCGGCACCGGGATGTATCGCGGCTACGATGATTCAGAGGAGACCCCACTCGAGATTGCGCTGACGTCAATGGGGCAGTACTACACCGAAGCGCATCCAGCGTCGGGCGCGCACGTCACGGCATTCGATGGGCGTGCTGCGTGGTACGCCGCGCCGGCTTCCGATCGTCCGTTTCCGCTCATCGCGCTCACCGGCCAGGAGATGGACGGCATCAGGTTGCAGGCGCAGTTGTTCTTTGCCTCGCAGATCAAAGGAGCGCTTCGCAACTGGCGCACGGGATTCGGCACGGAGATCAACGATCGCCGCATGAACGTCATTCAGGGCAACCTGCCGACGGCCGGTGGCATTGCGACACTCTGCTTCGATGCACAGACCGGCCTCCTCGTACGCATGCTGCGCTACGGTCCGTCACCGGTCGGCCGCATTGTGACGCGCGTGGATTACGAGGACTACCGTGAAGCCGGCAACACGGGCGTGAAGATTCCATTCAAATGGACGATGAGCTGGCTCGACGGCCGCAATGTTTACACGCTGAAGACCGTGCAGCCGAATGCGCGGATTGACGCGGCGAGGTTTGCGAAGCCGCGTTAACGTTCGACTCGTTCGAGTCATTCGGATCGTTCGAGGCGTTCTCCGTTGAACGACCCGAACGACCCGAACGACCCGAACGACCCGAACGACCCGAACGACCCGAACGACCCGAACGACCCGAACGACCCGAACGACCCGAACGACCCGAACGACCCGAACGATCAGAAGCGGTGATAGTGGAAGCCGTTGTTCGTGTAGCCGCTGTCCTGCACGCCGAGCGTGAGGTCCTGAGCCAGTTTGAACGTGACAAGCGATTCGGCCGGCACATTGATTGTCTTGCCGTGCGTGTAGATTTGCGCGCCGGCACCGGCGGCTGCGCCGACCGCCGCTCCAACCGCTGCGCCCTTACCGCCGCCCGTGATCGCGCCGACGATCGTGCCCAGCAGCGCGCCGCCGCCGATGTACGTCGCTGTGTCCTTGTTCGCGCCAATTGAGCCAGCGCCGTTTTCGATTCGGTCGCCGAGG